>Ga0070692_10000001_pt1 | contig 86658 bp, 143 predicted proteins | sample KBSK1102metaG_FD_64675 | JGI IMG/M metagenome (GOLD analysis project Ga0070692, IMG submission 64675) | Corn, switchgrass and miscanthus rhizosphere microbial communities from Kellogg Biological Station, Michigan, USA - KBS K1-10-2 metaG | ecosystem: Host-associated > Plants > Roots >...
CGGCGGCGGCGGACCAGCGAGCGGCGGCGGCGGCGTCGGCGGCGTCGGCGTCGGCGTCGGCGGCGGCGGCGGCGGACCAGCGAGCGGCGGCGGCGGCGTCGGCGGCGTCGGCGTCGGCGTCGGCGGCGGCGGCGGCGGCGGTTTGCCATTCATTGCCGGTCAACGCCTCACCCGCAATCTCACGACCGTACAGCGCGGCCACAGCGAGAATTGAATCGCGTGTCCGGTCAGTATTCGCGAACCGAATCACTCCGCGCTCAGGGTCCACGAGCAGCCAATGCATCCAGCGCTTCCAGACTAGCGACAGGTCTTTGCCTACCGGAATTGCCCGAGCGAACCGCGTCGGCCACTGCAATGCATCCTCGGGCGCAAGCGCTTCGAAGATTCGATCTTCCAGTCGGCACAGGATAATCGGAATGTCGAGCCGCGCTGCGAGCCGTTCGTGCTCGTTGTAATCGCGCTTCATGGGCAGGCCGTCGATTTCGTCAAGCGACCGCAGCGAGCAGGCAATCGCGCAGCCGGTCCACTTGCCGCCGGTCGTGTCGCCGTAGGTTCCCTGCCGCACGGCATCCTGCATGCGGTGCGCCTCCACGTGAGCAATGAGCCTGCTTTTTAGCGCCGGATCGTTTTGATAGCTGAGCATTGTTTACCCTTTCCCGAATCTCTACCGCTAGCGATAGCGCAAGCTTCCCAGAGCCGTCAAGTTTTCTGATAAGATGCCCCCGTGACCGAAGGCCCCACCAATCGCCCGCCGCCCCTCCCTGGGCGCTCCCCGGGCCGCAAGATCGTGACACAAGTCCCGGCGGTTGAAGCTCGCGCCCCCGGCCTGCGTGGCCCGCTCGACCCGTGGCCCGAGGTCCGCGCGAAGCAGCCGAGCGTGCCCGACGTTGCCGCGCTGGTGGCCGCTCAGGTGGCCGAGGCGTTCTCTCGGCTCCCAGCGGTCCAAGCCGAGCCAGAGCACCCTGATAAGGCGCTAGGGGCCGCCGTGCGCACCATACTCAAGCAAGCGATGCCCATCGCCGCCGCTGCCATCGTCGGAGCGGTGCTCACAGCCTACACGCGCCCCACGGCCGACCCGGCGAAGGTCGAGGCTCAGGCGACGCAACTGAAGGGCAACGACAAGACGCTCGACACGCTGGACGCTCGCATTCGGAAGCTCGAGGGGCACGACTCCGCTGGCCGGGCGTGGGCTCAGGAATGGGCGCCGTTCGAGCTGCAATTGTGGACCAAGCTCGGCGTGAAGATTGAGCTACCCGATGCGTACACGCCCATCCGCGTGGTGACGCCTCCGAACTGGGCTCACGTGAAGGCTCCGCCGATATTTGAGGTTCAAACGTCGCCGCCGCTGCCGCCGCGGGACTAGTCCCATTCTCCGCGCGACCACTTCGTTAGGCTCCAAGTGCAGCCCGTGCGATGATCGGTTACGCGGTCGTCTTGCGTTCGGTATGTGCGCACCTTGTCGCCGCGCATGCCCGTGCCGACTTGCCCACGTCGCGTAGCATCTCGCTCAACCTGAGCCGAGCCGCACGCCACTTCGGCCAGCTTAGCCCCTAGCACACCTAGTGCGATTCGTCGGCTTTCGTGCTGAGAACGCATATCGATTCGCACGGAGATGCCAGTTGGCTTGTGCGTTGCCGTGATGCAGCTCTCGGTCTTGTTGCGATGCTGGCCACCTGGGCCCGACCCTCGACTCGCGACAATCTCAACATCGCTAAGGTTCAACCGATGCGCCCGCTGCGGTTCCGGGTCGAGCACGGCAACGGTAACCGTTGACGTTTGCACGCGCCCGCGTCGCTCGGTCGGAGGGATGCGCTGCCAGCGATGACCTCCCGCTTCGTTCCTGAACAGCGCCTTAGCGCCCGCGCCCTTGAACAGAGCGGAAACGAAGCCAGGGCGTTGCTCTAGTATCTCACTGTCAAAGAAACCTCCGGCTCCCGGCCTTTGCGTAGATTGCGAGCTGGTCCGCTACCAGTAGCTTTGCGTCGTCTCCGCCCTCGGCTGCGCGTATCTCAATCACAACTTGATCCATGATGAAACCTCCGCCGCGCAGCCTAGCACAGTTTACCGTGCTTCATGGGCCTTGTTTCGTTGTGGTCTGACTTGATGCGCAGCTCGTGTTCCAAGTCAATCTCGCACTGCCCGCACAAGTCAAAGCACCGGATGACCACATCCGCAATCTCGCTCGGGAAGCCTTCCGGCTTGCCATCCTCGCGCAATGTCGTGACCATCTTCCCCTCGCGATAGTCCTCAAGCGCCTCGCTGACCTCGCTATGAATCAGAGCCAAGCGCTCGGGGATTGGCGAGTCGGTGAAGCCTTTCCGCTGTGCCCTATCGTGCGATTCCCAGACCATGGCGGAGACGGTCATGCCGCTCTTGCGTTCGGTCAGGCCGAGCAGGCGCGCTGCGGAGCGGACGTTTTCTTCTGCCGCTTGGCGGTTACCGATGGCCAGGCCGACCAGCACGAAGCCCAGGAGCACGCCTAGAGCCACAACGCACAACGCGGCAATGAACCACATCATGACCCGTACTTCCCCTCGTCTCCGTAATCGTCGCCGATGGGATTCGGTAGACCGTACTTAACCGCAACTTTCTTCAGCAGCGGCAGCCCGTACTGAGCGTAATCGGAGCAGTGCTGCAAGTCGTCATCCAGAACCCACATCCACATCATAACGACCGCGTGCATCAGGCTCGCCGAGATGCCGCGCTGGTTCAGCGCTTTATCAAAGCCGAAGGCAACATCCTCCGCGAGTCGCTTGCGCACGTTCTCCTCGGTGAAGTCTTCCGCTTCCCAGGTCGCACCCTCTTTCAGCGTAAGCTCAAACGTTGGTAGGTCCTGCGCACTGAAGAACTGCGCGAGCCTGGTGTAGTCGCGCCCGTCCAGGCAATCGCTCTTGCGTCCAGCCTTCACCGCGCTCAGAACTTGTTCACGTGTCAGCATGTCTCTACCCTTTCAAAAGTACTCACTATCCGAACCTCCCGACTCATCCGGATAATCGCCATCCGAATCGTCAAACTTGGTCTCCGTACGCGGAGCCTCGCCGCCCCGCGGTTCCCACTCGTAGACGCGCGGCTTACTGCTCGGAGGGTCGCCCGTTACCTGTTGGCGGTTGCGCTCGCCGGACCAGCGCTCGGAGGGGAACCATTCGCGCCAGGTCGCGAAGAAGCTCAGAGCCTTCGCCTCTTTCTGGTTCTTGTCAGCGAACTTTGCATCACCAGGCTTCTCGGCGCGCGCCTTGAAAAAGCGTAGCTCGCTGATTGAGCACTCGCTGGCCCACACGTATCCGCCTTTCACGCGGATGCGCGTATCGAATTTCGGACTGTAAGCAGGCTTGATAGGGTCGCCTGCCATGACCTTGGCCGCCATCTGCGGGTAGGCGTCGAATAGGCGGCGGAGCTGGATTGAGATGGGGAGGGAGAAAAAGTCCTCGGGGGTCATTCCTCGTACTCGCCCATCTCAAACGGAGCATACAATCCGAGCGCCGCGCGTGGATACTCGATGCGCGCGAGCTGCACAGCGCACGTCTTGCGATTCATTTCTGCCGGCCGCTTCTCCCATTGGTTTCTCGTATCCTTGTCGCTGGGAATGTCGCTCCGCTTGCGCAGTTTTTCCGGAGCCATGCCACACTGTACGGCCTGAGCCATCGTGTACTTGAGCCGAGTCGGCGCCGGATTGTTGCGCGACTTAGTCTCGTACTCCGCGTACGTGTCATCCCCCCCGATGAACTTGAAGTATTCGCAATCCGGGTCCGCCTTCGCGCGCGCCACGATGGTGTGAGCCTTCAAAGTCGGTCGACCCTCAACCATCTGCATAGCGTCCAGCGCAGTCAGCGCGCCCATGCCCATCTCGCGACCGCGAATGACGATGGCCAGGATTGCCTCGGGGTTGATGTACTGCGGATAGAGCCGCGAGTTGAAGATGGCCTTTGCGAAGTTCAGGGCCGCCGGCAGTGAGGTCGGCTCAAGCGAAAGGTCCCAGCTCGGCGCGGGCGGCGCGAGTTGTTGTGGCTGCGCGCGCTCAATGGCCTGCGGCTTCTTCTCTTCCGCGGGCATTACCTCCGCGGCTACCTCGGCCACTGGCGCGGATCCAATCACATCCGTCACGTCACGCTCAACCGTCTCGTTTCCTTCGCTCATGTCGTATTCTCCGCCTTCCGTGAGCGGCTCAATCGTCCGCTTTTCGTAAATCTGTTTCCAGTCAATCGGCACATCGTCGCGCAGCGTTACCAGCTTTAGCCCCATGCCCAACGCCTCGCGCGCATCTTCAATCGCGGCGTGAACTTTCGGCGTTGCAATCGGACCCTTTGCGCTGGCCGCGAGGATGCCTTCCACGGAGCCAAACTCGGCGAGTAGCTTCGCCGCGCCGACCTTGCCCACACCATTGACACCGCGAACGTTGTCGGACTTGTCGCCGCAGATGGCGAGCCAGTCACGCATCTTATCTGGGTAAACGCCGAACTTATTCTTCACACCTTCGCGGTCCAGTTTCTCTCCGGTTGCGGGGGAATGCCAGATGACGAACTGTTCAACGCACTGGGTTAGGTCCTTGTCGGCAGAGCAGATTACAACCGTGTGATCGTTCGCGAGCGCCGCCTTGCAAGCGGTGGCTAACACGTCGTCTGCTTCAAACCCAATCACTTCCCAGAGCAGCATCCCGTCGCGGACGAGCGTCTCCTTGGCTTGCCGCAGCTGTTCGTAAGCCGCGCTTGTCACGGGCGGCCTGTGTGCCTTGTAGAGCGGGTCAAGCTCCTTGCGAAAGTTCTTGATTGAATCGCAGCACACGGCCACAATCTCATATCCTGAGCGAAGCTTGCGGACTGATTCGACGCAGCGGTTTCGGGCGTAGGACACTTCCTCATTCACGCTTGAGTGATACGCGGCCCAGTAGAGCGAGCCCATATCAATCAGCAAAACTTCTGGTTTCATTCTTCTCTTACCCTTCGCCCGACCCTACCCCACCGCGCCCCAACTCCGCAACGGCAATCGCTTCCGAGATGTGACAGCCAATGTCAGCCTCCGGCCCATCGTACTCAATGCAGGTAACATCGGCAAACCACACGCCGCCGATGTACACCTTGACGGATTCCCAAGAGTACGCCGCGCCGTTGACAAGCGTAATCGAGTAGCCGTCCCACTCTCGTGGCATCGCCGGCAACGACACCACGCTCCCCGCCGCCATCGCCGCAAGGGCGCCCATCATCCCGCGCCGCGAGAGCGTGTGCCGCGCCGCGCGTTCCGAGTGCAGAGCGTCTTCGGCGAGGCGTGTCGGGACGCCGATGAGACGGGCGAAGGTTGCGAGGATGGTCAATAGACTGCGTCCTCTGAGTCCGGAAACCAGAAGCAAGAGCACGATGTTGCTTGATCGGTTTCGTTCATGCGCTTCAACGTGCCGTGTTTCTTGATGGCCTCGGCTATCTCCTGCTCGCACCCTTGGCAGGGTCTGCGCTCGTCAATGCCTCCACGCCTGATGAACTGTTGCCACCAACCGCTTTTCACGGCCTCCCTGATTCGCTCCTCAGTCGTCATGGCTTCCGCGTCACTTCCGCCCTAGACTCCGCCGTCCGCGCGTTGCTCGCATTGGCAAACGTCTCCACGGTCGTCTGATGCCACGGCTCGTCCGGGTCAATCTCACCCAATGCCTGTACGAGCATTCTCCAGTGCATGCCCTCAAGCTCGGGCGCCGCGAACGCAAGCTTGGCCTGCGTTGACTTGATGGCCGCGCGCACGTCGTGACCTTCCGGGATGATGAGAAGGAGGTCGTTGCAAAGGTTGTTTAGGATGTTCACTTCTCACCTTTCACCGGCCGCCCCATCTCCTTCAGGAGCACGGCTCGCCGTTGCGCGTCGCGCGTGGTTGGCTGGTCGTAGGCGCGGAGCGCGGCGGCGGGCTCCACGGTACTTGGCGCGCGCATCTTGTGGATGACCAACTCGCGCTTGTCGGCGTGCCCGATGACCTTCAGGTTGAACTTCAGCGCCGAGACTGGCCCGCCATATCGTCCGTCATCAAACAGTATCATGGCGCACTCTGGGCTGCCGCCGTCGTTGCGGTCCGCGCGAGTCACGACCGCAGTTCCGCCGGCCTTGTGCTCAACTCGGTCGCCTTCGAGTAGTTCGGAGTTCGTTGTCATCGCTTCACCCGATTCTCAAGAGCGGACATGGTTTCAATCGCGCACCACGCTAGCACCGCTGGCCAGTCGCGTAACCAGCGGAGCGTCTCGCGTGGGGTCACTTCGCAAAGTACTTCGTCGCGCGCTTCTGCCCCTTCGTCCGAATGGCCTTCGCAGCCCAGAGCTTCTGAACGGGCAGAGCCAGTTCCTTCGTCGCGACGTTCATCGTCTTGCCGATGGCCTCGATTGACGAGCCCGGCGCCTTCTTGATTGCTGCGAGCAGTTGCGCCGTGAGCGCTTCCAGTGCCTCGGGCGTGCGCTTGCCGCCCTTCTTGCGAGCGCGCTTCGGCGCCGCTCCGTTCGTCAGCGCCTTCGCGTGGCCGTTCGCCTTGACTGGCTGACCCATGACAACTCCGCTCAGTAGCCCCGTCACGCTTTGCAGAGCGTGAGCCTTGAGCGCCGCGGTCAGGTCGGTTTCGAACTTCGTGATGATGTCGGTGATGATCTGATTCATGTTGTTACCCTTTCGTGTTTCTCGTATCAGGAACTTTTGCGGGAGGCAAGTCAGCCCGTGAGGCTCTCCCATATCCACTTGAGAACTGCGGAGACCATCGCGTAAGCGCCCCATAGTATGCCGACGACTAGCAAAAGCGGCCACGCAAGACCCGCAGAAAGAATCCAGGATGCGTTATCGGCGGACTTTTCAGCGTTAGCCCGCTCGGCTAGTCCGCCAAAAGTGGTCACCACAGTGATACCGATCGAATAGACCTTCCACGGCCACCAGCAGTGCCACGTGACGACCCAAAGGCACAAGGCAGCGGCTATCGCAAGGGGCACGATTGGGCGCAGCTTAGACCAGTCAAAAGGCATCCGCTTCTCCTGTTGGCCATCGGCTCCGGTAGCCTCCACTATGGCCTCCCCCACAACCCGCCACGTCGCAACCCCGGCGACAACGCAGACCACAAGCACGAGCGAGCAAGCGAGGAACCAGAGGGCGGTCACGTGTTCGCCCTCACGAATGCGTCAACCCGAAGCGCGAGCGGAGCGTTGCTCGTCGGCAGCAGCCGGAACCGCTCCGCACAATACCAGACCTTCGTGCACAGCCCGCGATACACCAGCGCATCCGCGGCGGCAAGCTCGGCGCCTTCCAGGCTGTGCGTTGCTTGCGTTACCGCGAGCGACAGGACGAAGCGCTCCGTTTCGGTGAAGCCCCTCACTTCCGTCGCTCCTTTTTCAAGCTCAAGCTCGCCTTGACGCAAACCGAACACTTCGGCCGCCACTCGAACGAGGTCTGCTGACCCGTGAGCTTTCGGCCGCACCATGTCGTTTGCTTGTCGCGGGGGATGTGTTGTTTTTTCAAGACTTCTCCAGGATGGTTCGGAGCACGGCCGATGCATCCGCTTGCGCCAGACCATGCGAGGTCAACTCGTGCAACGCGGTCCAGACCAGCGCCATCACGCCGTTGCTCACCGAGGACTGCTCGGCGCTCAGCAACTCGCACAGCTTTACGTGCGTGCTCCACGTGATGCCCATGTCCGACTTGGAAACGATGACGCTCGCTGCCGCCAGTATCTCGTCTTTGGTCATTCGTTCCGATCGCTCCTCTTCGGCTCCGTCGTTTCCCCAAGAATGTATTCGACATCGACAACATCGCCATCGTTCAGCTCGGACCAGTGCAGTTCGATGTACGTGTGCGCTGCGGTCATCGTCCGCGAGTTCCACTCGTGCGGGTCGTTCGCGGCGCGGCAGTCGTTCAGGTTAACGAGCACGATGGTCTGGCCATCCTGCGCATAGCCCGCGCGGCGAAGCAAGTACCGTTGTTCTTCGTTTGAGGGGTTCGTGTTGATGGCGACGACCGGGATGAAGGTCATCGAGTCGCGGACTTCGAGGCACTTGGGGGTCATAGGCCTTGCTCCCGGAGTTTGCACGCGGCAGTCAGGTAGACGCGGAACGGAGCGCGAGAGAGGCGCCGGGACCATGCGCGTGTGATGACGATCTGAGTTTCACCGCAGCCAATCCCGCTTCTGGCTCTGTCAATCCTGGCAAAGTTTTCAGAGACCGCGTCAGGCCACTCCCCTTCCGAGCGGATACCAAGGTCGCGATAGAGCGCCGCTCCGGCGAGGCAGACCGTGCACTTGCCGCCGCGCTTTTCGGGGGGAGTAACGGTTTCCCACATGTCAAACTTCACCCTCTTCTGCCGCTGTAGCGCGATGGCGTCCAGAGCCGCTATCTCAAGAAGGTCCGACAGGCGAGCGTTCGGATCGCGCAGAATCGCCGCCCGCTCGCGCTTGGTTAGCTTGGCGATGGGTTTCACTTCGGAACCGCCTTCACTTCGCTGAACCACTCATTGAGCAGGAACGCTACGGCCGCAGTCTTGTCCTCATGCGCGGGTTCAAAGCTGCCCATCACGCACTTGATGTGTGCCAGCGCCTTGCCCTTGTCCACGCCCTCGCGAGGCGTTACCTCAAGCGACTTCAGACCGTTAAAAAACCAATCCGAAAAAACCCGCTCGTACTCGCGCTTGTTGGGGAAGTCTCCGCGCAGAACTTCGCGCGGCGGCATCATGTGTGAGACGTTCGCGGGAAACGCTAGGTCTAGTTTGGTGAGCTTGTCGTTGATTGGAAACACTTTGCCTTACCCTTTCGCTCGTTCCCTATAGATACAGATGACCATGTCCCGAACCTCGTCGCTCGGCGGGTTGACGCCAGCCTCGCGCGCGGCCTGAATCCAATCGTCTTCGCTGAAGCAATCGGATAGCGCAATCTGAATCACGCCAGCGTCTTCCGTGTGCGGCTTGAGTCCGACCGTTTCCGCGGCTGCGTCGAACAAGGAGACGAGCCTGTCGCGTTTGCGCTCTTGAGCTACGGCGCGAAAGTGCTTCGCGACGGTCGCGCGGTTTCCGGTCGGGATGACGCGATGTTCGGACATGGCGTCGGTCACTCCGGTTCCTCGCCAAGGTCAAACAGGTGGAACACTAGTCCACCGTCGCGCATCTGGAACGTCCCGACGTATACGCCGCCGCGAACGTAAACCCATGTCGCATCGTGGCCCGTGCCGCACAACGCAAACCCCCTAGGCACAATCGTCGCATCCGTGTCCACCATGGCCCACAACTGAGGCGCCCCGTGTTGCGTTTGCACAGAAAGCAGTCGGGAGCCGCGGGGCATGCCGATACGCGACTCGTCCTGGATCGGCACCGCATACTTGTAGATTCGCATTGCTCACGCCAAATCCGCCATCTGTTTCACGAGCGCCTTCAGTTGTCGGCATCCGCGCTTGTCCAGTTCCGCCTTGCCCATCTCGCTCAGGTACAGCCGATTGCGCGTGCCGTCGTTGGGGTCCAACTCCAGCACGAGCCCAGCGCCAATCAGCCGACTCACGCGGGCATTGGAAGACGCTCTGGGAATCGCGAGCAGGGAGCGAAGCTCCGAACGGGTCAGGCCTTGCGGGCTGGAGCCGATGGTTTGGAGAGTGGCGATTGAGGTTTTGGTCATGCGGTTACCCGTGGAATGCGTCTCGCTTAGTTGATGGCCGCCCCCGACGGGAGGGGGGATTCCGAGAGGCGGCCACCAGCCAAGAGAGACGATTCATGCCCTAGACATACGGACCACTACAGCAAGCCTTCCCCGACAGTCAAGAAAAAGTTTGACACCCCGTTTCATGTCCTGGTAATAACCCAGGCACGCATGAGAAACGAACTCGGGAAGCAGATTCGGTCCTGGCGAGACAAGAGAAGCCAAGCCGAAGCCGCCGCTGTGCTGGGCGTAAACCAGTCTACGGTGGCCTACTGGGAGAGCGGCAAGAAACGCCCTCACCTGCTCCGAGCGCAAGACATCGAAGAAAAGACAGGCGGCGCCGTAACCGAGGAAGCAATCAGAGCGGCGCACCGAAAGAAGAAACGATGACCACGTATGAGAACCGAATCATCGGCTACACGCAGCTCGCGTGGGAGGTCCGCGCCATCGGCACCAGCCGAACGGTTCGCGTCTTCGCCACTAGTCAGTACAACGCTGAGCGCGACGGGGCCATCAAGCTCGGCGTGGCGCAGTGGCTTTGCTCGGCGCGGTTGGCTCGGGAGGAGAGCGGGCTTCACTTGTTGGGCATCGCCTAGGAATCGTCATGCAAGAAAACGAATTGAACAAGCTGCGTGAGTCTCTGGTCGGCGCGACGCTGCGCGAGTTCCGCGTAGAGCAGGGCGAGCAAAGTCTAGCCATCCTGGCAGACCGCGGAGTCATCGTGCTCATAACCGATGCGGACTGTTGCTCCGAAACTTGGTTCGCTGACCTGCTCGGCGTGAGCAATGTTCTCGGAAAAGAGGTCTATCAAGTCGACGCGCTGGACCTGCCTGACCCGGAAGACGAAAGGTCGCGTCAGGAAAGCGACCGTGCGTACGGCCTGCGCCTAACCACCCCCGGGGGCGTTTGCGATATCGTCTACCGCAACTCAAGCAACGGTTACTACGGTGGCTCCGCTGAGGTGCTGGACAGGGACGTGGATACCGCAGCGTGGCGCGTCGTAACGGACGATTGGCAGGCCTGATGCGTGGCTTCGCAATCGTCGCCATCCTTTTCCTCGCCGCCTTTCCGCTGGCCGTGCGGGTTGTGGAGCTGTTCACGTGAGCGCGGAAGTCAAAGCGCTCTGGGCGCTGGGTATCCTGGCGCTGGGTATGTTCATGCTGGCCGTATCTTACAAGTGGGCCGACGACATGCGCTCGGCCTGCATGGCGCGCACATGCTCCGCTGGCTTCCCGGCGTGGAGCTACGGCCCCGACCGCGTGAACCCAATCAGCGGGAAGTCAATCGGCCGTGGCTCGGATTCTGCTTGCTACTGCGTCGTGATTGCGGGAGACGAGCCGAAGTGAGCACACCCGAAGAAATCCTTCGAAGCGGCGGCCGAGCGGTGACCGCAAAGGACAAGCGCGCGATTCTTGAGCGGCTATACGCGGCCTGGCTGGCGTTCCCCGAGCAGCGGCTAGGTCAGCTAATCGTCAACGCCTGCTCCGCGCGGAGCACGTCGCCGCTGTTCTACACTGAGGACGAAGGGCTCTGCGTGGCGGCGGAGAAGTACGCGAAGATGGGAGCCAAAAAGTGAGCGACAACTCAAGCAACGCGAGCTGTTCTTTGGGGTGCCTTCCGATAATTCTGACCGTTCTGCTGCTGTGGGGCCTTTGCTTCGGCGTGACGTGGAACGGGAAGCACCATCAGATTGGGTGCTCGTGTGACAACGGAGTAGAGGTAAAGTGAATCACGCCGCAATCGTCGCTCTCATCATCGCCATGTCCGGACCGGACCGCGTTGACCCTGAACAACTCGCGACAGCCGTGGAGACCGCAAGCAACGGAAACCGCGACTGGGCCGCGTTGCTTTTGACTGTCGTCGCGCACGAGGCTTCGTTCTCAGACCGCATTCGGCGCAACGAATTTCGGGATAAAGAGGCAGACCCCGCGCGCGTTCATGGCGTGCTAGTTCACAGAGCTTTCGGCCTGTTCCAAGAACACCGCAACCTGAACAACGATTCGGTCTGGGGCTCGATTGACCTGGGCGTTCAGGTCGCGAGCGGCTCGCGTATGCTTCATCGTAGCTACTGGACGTGCGCGCGAGGCTACCCGAAAAACTCGCCGCCTTCGGTCTGGGTTAGCTTCACACTGAACGCTTACGCTGGCGCTCGTTGTAGTGCACAGTGGCAAGGGCTCAACGACCGCCTTGCAACTTTCAACCGAATCAGGGCACGGATTTAGGAAGCCGACGAGAATCGTTGGCGTAAGGAGAATCTGAATGGCACAGAACCAACCGAAGCCAGCCGAGGCAGCCCCGTTCAGGAGTAAGGCGGACGAGTACCGGGAAGCCGGCCTGTGTGAATGCGGGTGCGGGCTCAAGGCAAACCGCGAGGTCGACGCCGAAGTGGCGAGCCGCGTCCAGTTCCTAGATGTGCCCATCGGGACGCAATACTCCACGGCTCACTCGCACAACGGAAACCCCACATACAACCGCGAACGGCTGCTCGCCAACCGCTCCACCCCCGCCAGCTCAAGCGCTGCTCCTGGTTCGGAGACGGATGCGGAGTGGATGCGCTCGCTGATTCGCAGCAGGACCACGGTCAAGCTGTTCACGGTGACCGAGACGGAGAAGGACATCGTGTGCGTTCCGAAAGACGGAGGGGCAGCGAAGGCAACGAACCTGATTCGCGGCAAGGGGTTTATCCTCGCGAGCCGCGACGTTGCGAGCGTGCTCGATTACCTGAAGAGCGAAGGCTGGCCCATCAAGAAATCGGCAGCCGCCTCCCCACCCAGGCCCATCGACCCTCAACCAGTGGCGGGGGTTGCTCTCGTGCATTGTGCGGAGTGTCCGCTGACCGCTGTCCCGGGTGAGCTGTTCTGCGTTGCGTGCGCAGCGAGGCGGAAGCGCCAAGCCGCCGCCGTGCTCACGATGCAGAACCGGTGCGGGCCGGGGTGCGCGTGCGTGTACTGCCGAAGCCGAGCAGGCCACAACGACGGCTACGTGCGGATGTGCGTAGACGCGAGCGCGCTTCTGAGCGGAGCGACCGGGCGCCTCGCCGCATGGGACAGACGGGAAGCTCCAAGGGAGACGGCTACTGTGAAGCTGCTCGCTCTGCCGCACCCGTGGGAATGCAACGAGTGGGAGCCTTAGCCGTGACCTATGACGACTGGAAAACCACCGACGTTGCCGGTGACGAGGCAGAAGCAGAGCAGCGCAGGCTAGAACGCGAACGGGAGGCGCTCGACGAGGCCGAGCACCGGGAGCGCGTTGCCTTGGCTATGAAACTGCTGAGCGCGTGCGAGACTCTCACGCTCTACCCGGGACTAAGCTGCTTCGTATTGCCGGAGCCATGTGACGGCATTCCGCGCGGCCACTGGCTATTGAGCATGGACCATGAGAGCGGCGAGAACAAATATGCCAGCGGGCAGGACCTAACGTCTGCTCTCATCGCCGCCGCTGCCGTCGCATCCGAACGAGAGAAGCCCTAAATCAGGACGCAGTCATGACCGACCCCAAGCAAGTAGTAGAGCCCCTGCTGGGTGCCCCGATTGAGCGCCGGCATCGCGAAGCGGCCATGCTGGCGACGAGCGGAAGGGCGAAGGAGGCGTGGCGTAAGCACGAGCTGGCCTGGGTCGAGCTGAACTATTCAATCGTCGACCAGTCGCCTGTGCGCGCAGCACAGGCGCTCGCCGATGCCGAGCGTCGCGGCGCCACAGCGGAGCGCGAGCGAGTCGTCGAGTACCTGCGCGAGCAGTCGGAGTACTACAAGATGAACCGCAACATTGGTCCGTACGCAGCCGAGCTGGCCGACTTCTTCGAACAGGGCGACCATCACCGCCGAGCGGAGGAACCGTGACCGAACCGAACGCCGAGCAGTGCGGCGACGCGCGACACGAGCGTCTCAAGCGGCGGATGCTGCGCCTGCGCGACGAGAAAGACGCGATGCAGGAGATGTTCGACCGCAACCCGGCGCAGTACCGCCGTGCTCGCGATGCCGCAGCCGAGGAATTCGACGCTGCCGCTACCGTGCTGCTCGCCTACGATAAGCTCGCCCAGCCCGCCCGCTCCGAGCCAACGCCGCTCGGCCCGCGTGACGAGAGCAGCGCCAAGCAGAAAATCTCCTGGTGGGGCAGCGGCAGCGACCTCGCGACGGATGTCATCTTCGTTCTGAACGAGCGTGAGCTTGACCGGTTCTGCGACGAGTTCGCGCGCAAGAGCTTCGAGAAATTCGGCAAGCGCTACGTCTTGGCGGACGAGGCGCTCGGCCTACAGGGGGAGAGCCGGGAGAAGCTCACGGCGGCGCTCGCCACCGTCGACTCCGACACGTCACGGCGAATGATGCAGACCACGGACCGGCTGGAGCTTGGGCGGCTGCTCCGAGAAGTCCTATCAGCCGAGCCTCTACCCGTAGCGCCGCCCGTTACGAGCGAGGCTGACGACGACGAGAGCGACGATGGCATCCGCAACCAGCTGGCCAACATGGAGCACGGGCTCATCGGCCTACGGAACAGGCTCGGGCTAACCCCCGGCTGGCCGACAACGCGTGCCGCTTTCGATGAGGTGTACGCAGCGCTCGAAGCCCTCCGCTCTGCATCCCCACAGAGCGAGCCGGGGCCGACCGCTAACGAGCTGCTCTGCCTGCATTGCACGAACGTCGTAGTGCCGAACGATTGTCCCGAGTGGCAGCACGCCGACTGCGGCGGCCTGGTTGTCTCGGTCCACAAACACGCGGTCACCGCGATCAAGGGCAAGTTGGAGCGCATCGCCAGTCTAGAAGCGCAACTAGCTGCATCACCCGCGCACGCCCTGAAGGGCCTAGCCGAGCGGGTGCTTGCGGTCACCGAAAAGCCGGCGCAGACCGAGCAGCTGCGCGCGGCGATTCAGCGGCTCTCTCGCGGCTTGGGCTGCAATGAACAGGACGAGCGGACCATCGACGCGGGACTCGCGCGCATCGCCAGCCTAGAAGCGGAGCTGGCCGAGTGCGACAAGCGAATCACCTATCACAGTGGACGATCAGCCGAGCTGGATGCGGAGTTGACGCTGACCCGCAAGCTGCATGGCGAGACGATGGCCCAGCTCACCGCCCTCGAGCAGCGCCTATCCGAGCAAAAGCTCCTAACTGAAATCGCCAACGAGGAGCATGAGGTGCAAAAGAAGCGCGCCGATGCCCTCGAGCAGCGCTCAGCAGCAGAACGAGGGGAGCTGGAGGCGTGGCGGGCGCTTCGGGCTGATGGTGAGATTTTCGCCACGCTAGCGGCCAGGACTGCGGAGACAGCCGACATGCGCAACGCCGCTTCTCGCTACCTCGCCTCCCTGCCGAAGCCCCCCGAAGCCGCACCGGTCGAGCCAGCAGGGCCAGCCGAGCCCGTGGAGCCGGCGAAGTTCAGCGATGAGCAAGAGCGGGCGTGGCAAGGCGCACTGAGCCATCTCCGAGCGAGCGGCGTCGACCCCGTGGAGTTCCTGGAGCAGGGAGCGCGCGCAATGTCGATGCCAGCGCAAACGGAGCGCGAGATGGTGGCGTCGTTCGCAAACTTCCCGGCAGACGACACGGACGAAGCCGTGGAGCAAGCAGCCGCTCCCGAGCAGCCCGCGCCGTGGGCGCCGAAGGTCGGGGACGTCGTCATGCGCATCGGGGAATACGCAATGATGGGCGTCGCCAAAATCACACGTGACGCTCTACAGTCCGGCATGGTCGTAGGGTACGAACTGGACGACCAGCCGCGCGTTTGGTGGAGGGCGGAAGAGTTGCGGTTGGTAGAAGCAGCCGCTCCCGAGCAGCTTGCACCGTGGGAGCCGAAGGAAGGCGAGCGCGTGTTCATTGGCGTTGGCGTGGATGCCATTGGCGAGCGCACCGGCAAGATCACGAAGCTGAACTTCTCGCGCGTCTACAGCCGCCGTGGCCCGCTCGTCACGGCCTACATGGTCGAGGTCGACGGCCGCGAGTACATGCTGGCCGAGGACGAGCTGCATCAGGTCGAGCCGTCACGCAGGCCAGCGTGCAAGGCGTGCGAATCCTGCGGCGGAAGCGGGAAGCGTCTCGACGACGTAACGTGGATGCCGTGCAAAGCCTGCGACGGGAAGGGACACTTCGTCGTAGCCGAGCCCGTAGAAGCAGCCGCTCCCAAGGGGGAAGCGATGTCCGAGGCGATGATCGCGAGCGCCATGCAGCCACCCTGTGAGTTCAGCCCGCACGGCCCGGGGCGCAAGTGTTTCGAGTCTCGCGCCCTGTGCGGCGCGGCGCAACAGAACCTACCTCCGATGTGTGGCCCGTGCTCGCGCGTTTGGCTTGCGCTCGCTCCCCAGGCCACCACTCAAGGGGTAGATGTTCCACGGGCTCTGGAGCTGGCGCGTGAACTGGCCGGTGAGGTCGAGACGGTCGAGGCGCGAGGTCGACCGCTACAGAATTCGACGGTGCGCAAAATGGTGAGCGCCGTCATCGAAGCGCTAGGCGGTGCACGGTCATGACCGCCCAAGCCTGGCCCACAGACCCGACATTTCGCCGGTTCGCGGCGCTGATTGCTGATGGGGTGATGCGCGCGCACGCGAACGGGTTCCGTATTGGCGGCCCAGGCGAGAGGCAGTGCTGTCCCGAGGGCGCCGCTCTCATGTTGCGGAATATCGTTGACAATCTGCATCCAAAAGCTGCCGCGATGCAGTGTGTTTTCGGTGTGCAGCGCGGCATGGCCGGGGAGTTCGCGCACGGATTCGACGAATGGGGGCCTCCGACGAAACCAACGATGCTGGAGGCGGCCGCCTACCGCCTCGGCCAAGAGTACCGCCGCAGATTCGTGGAGAGCGCGCAATGATCGTCAAGGTGTCCTTCCGCTATCGGATATACCCGACCGCAACGCAGGAAGCGCTATTGGCCAAGTGGGAAAACGCGCTGAGGTTTCTTTGGAATATTGCACACGAACAGCGCCTTATCGGCCTAGACCGACCACAAGGCGAACGCATTTACCCGAGCGCCTTTGAGCAGCAACGCGAGCTCACGTTGCTGCGAGCTGAGTTGCCATGGTTGGCAGCAGTGCCGAGCAATGTTTGCGGCAGCCTGCTGCTCAAGTTACACCGCGCGTGGCGTCGGTGTTTTGACAGATGCGCGCGTGCGCCGCGCTGGAAGCGAAAGGGGAAGGACGCTGTCAGCATCACAGAGCCGCACGTAGGCATGTTTTGGCTAGATGGCTCCCGGCTTCGCTTTCCGAAACTCGGTGATCTGCGCACAGTCGTACATCGTCCTCTTGAGGGGAAGCCCAAGACGTGCACGCTCAAGCGCGACGGCGACCAATGGTTCGCTACGATAGTGTGCGAGATCGAGCGGCCGGCTCCGACTCCGCGCACCGAGCCAGTAATCGCGCTCGACCGAGGCATCAGCAATCTGCTCGCTGACTCCGAAGGAAACCTGACCGCTAACCCCAAGCACTACGACCGCGCGCTCGACCGCCTGGCGCGTGCTCAACGCACCATCTGCAGAAAGAAGAAAGGATCAAAGAACCGAGAGAAGGCCATGCTCCGCGTCATGCGTTTGCACCGCAAGGTCAGGCGCAAGCGCGAGCATTTTCTCCACTGCCTCAGTTCGACGATAGCCAAGTCGAATGGGGTAGTGGTGATCGAGAAACTTCAGGTTGCGAACATGGTGCGCGGTCGCCCGTTGGCGCGCAGCATCGCCGGCGCTGGCTGGTCGATGCTTGCGGAGATGCTGCGGTACAAGTTGGCGTGGAGCGGTGGATCGCTTGTCGAAGTCCCCGCGCACTACAGCTCGCAGACGTGCTCCGCGTGTGGCGTTGTCGACGCCGCGTCTCGGCGTGGTGGGCGCTTCGCGTGCACCAGCTGCGGGCACACGGACCACGCCGACCTGAACGCTGCAAAAGTTTTGAAACACCGTGCGAGTCGCTCGGTGAAGCCCGTGGACGGGATCCTGCTCGAGGGGACCGGACGAAACGGGAAAAAGGAGATGCGTGAGCATGTCCGCTGACTACGTGTTGCTGGCGCTCTTTTGCCCACCCCAGGAGACGAAGCCATGACCGACCCGAATCCGACAGACCCGGCGGAGCTGTTCGTTGTGCTCCACAATTCAGGACGTGTCGCGTCTGCCTGGTCAGAGCGAGAGAGCGCCGACGACAACGCGACAGGCTGGAACGCGCACGTGTCGTGCTACGTCCCCAAGGCAGAGCTAGAGCGAGTGAAGGCGGAGCGCGACAAGCTGGCCGAGCGCATCCGTGGGCTCGAAGCCGGCTGCGAACACCGGTTCGATATCGAAGGCGAGTGCATTCGTTGCGAGATGAAGGACCCGAGGCGATGAGCGAGCAGACCTGTCCCGACTGCGGCAAGCCGCGCGTGACGCCAGACACCCAGTCATCGCAGGACGATTGCTGCTGGATTGGTTACGCGAGCAACATGGTAGCTAAGCCGCGTTGCGCCGCCGCAACCATCGCTCGACTGAGAGCCAAGGTTGAGACGTTGGAGGCTGCTCTCTCGGTGGCGGACCGGATGCGGGAAGCCCTGAGCCGGCGCGCGAGCTACCCGAGCCGAGTCGTAGCCGATGCTGTGGACGCCTACGACAGGGCGCGCGGAGCTGTCTACGATACGAGCGTCACCGAAAGCAGGCGAGGCCTACGATGCAGCTCGAGAAAGGACGCGGACGTGAACCAGCCTAAGTTACCGAAGCGCCTCTACCTGGAGCGCTGGCCCGAGGGCTCCGAGAACGCCGACACGGTCCACTACGATCCGACAGGCTACGGCATCGATATGGCCACCAAGGAGCAGAGCCGAATCTACGTGTACGAGCGCGTCCCGGTGCTCCGGCTCGCCGCTGAGCGAAAGAGGAGGCAACCGTGAGCAAGCGAACCGTGTGGATCGTGGAGCGACAGAACCATAGCGGGGCTTGGGAGACCTGGTTGGGCAGGCTGCCTCGACTGACTCGCGTTGCCGCTCATGCCGATGCGGACGACCTGGCAACCGAATACGGCGGCATCTACCGCGTTCGCGCCTACTCGACGCGCCCTACGGTCAAGCGGAGCAGGAGCAAGCGGAAGTGACCAAGCACACCTGCGCCTTCCACGACGATCACGAGCCCGAGACGCTGAGCCCCCGGGGCAACAAGTGCGGACGGCGGGCGACTCAGGAAATATACTGGTGCGACGGACGTGTATCGCCGAGCTGCGACAAGCACGGAATGGCTGCGCTGGACGTCGATGCGCGCGCGCTCGTGGCGCAAGTTTTTCGGCCGCAAACGGAGGCGCAATGGGCAACGAAGGAATGACCGAGCAAGCTCCAGTAACCGAGGCGCACCGCCGGCTCGCTGCTGAAGCGACGTACCCGCGATCGCGACGGCTCGGGGAGGCTTTCATAGAGCAGTGGGCAAAAACCGGTCAGCGTCTGCGCTTTTCTGACGGCGACACGTTCTCGCGCCTGGACCGCGTAGCCCAAGCCATCGCCAACGCCGAACGCGACGCCCTCGCTGCTCGAGCCCGTGAGCACGCTAGGGAGCTGGCGGATGCGTGGGACGAAGGTTGGAAAAATGGGCGAGCTCGAGCGGGCTTCGTCCCGAACCCCCACCGAAAGGGAACGTGATGCCGACCGACGATCCGATCGAAAATGCCTGGCGGGCGCAGTTCCCAGCGAGCGCCGCGCGTCTCGATCGCGAGGTGACTCAGCACACGAGCGAGACAATGTTCGACTCACAAGACCTGCGCGATGCATTCGGCCACGGCTACCGAGCAGCTCAAGCAGTAGCAGAGCAGCGGGTAACGCTTCGAGCCGCGCAAGCTCGCATCGAAGCACTTGAGGAACTGATCGCCTCAGCCGCTCCGCTCACGTGGGCAGCAGTGGGAGACCAGGACGATGCTGTGGCCTGGGAGAAGCGGGCGGAAGTGTTGCTCAAGGATGGGGCGCTACCATCACGACCGGAGAAGACCTGATGGCCGTCACCGTCCACCGAATCTACGATGTCACCCATTGCACAACGGTCCGCGTGTCTCGTGCTGGCGTCGAGTACCTGAGCTGTCTTCAGAACTTCAACCTTGGGCGCGTTGGGTACGCGAGTGGGGCGTGGTGATGGCGTCGATCAAGGAAGCTCTCGGTAAGCCGTTCAAGATGCGAACATTCTTCGGTAGTCAGACCAACTGGGAATTGCGCATTCTCTTCGGGAAGCGCTACCGGGACAAGCGGCGCAGACAGTGGTGGATCGTGAGCGCCACGAAACCAGAACTGAACCGCCCCGCCACGTCGCACGAGGTAGCACTGTGGCGGGCGCTGCCGACCAAGATGAAAGAGCCGGTCGAGACATGACCAAGCCCCGCACGCGCAAGCCAGCCGCTCGAGAGCCCGCAGCTCTTACGCCTGAGCAGAAGCGGGCTCGTAAATACTGCCGCGAAATCCGAGAGCGCAACGCTGCACAGTTCAAGCTCGGCGAAACGGCATACACTGGCGACGGAGACCCGGTAATCGTCACGGCGCTCGTGCTGAGCTACGCGGACCCGCTATTCAAGACACCAGCGCTTGCACGTGCGGCCAGGTTCCCACCAGAAGCCGAGTTCCGCATCCACCGCAAGGGCTTTTGTCCGGACACGTTGAGGAGGATCGCGAGGGAACTGCGCGCGGCAAAGCGAGCAAGGTTCATGCGCTCAATGAGCGCCGACGTTACCTGGCGCATCGCGCACAAGGAAGTCGCTGAAGCATTCGAATCCGAGGCCAAGCGCTACGCCCGAGAGGCCCGGCAAGCAGTGAAGCCGCGAGCGAAGGCCCGCCAGTGAAGGTCATCGTCTGCGGCTCGCGCGACTGGACGGACCGTGACGCCATCTGGCGCGCGCTTGACGACCTGTACGGAGACGAGGCCGAGTGGGGAACCGGTCACGAGTTCGTGGTCGTTCATGGTGATTGCCCAACCGGAGCGGACCACTTCGCTGAACTTTGGTGCAATCGGAACCTAGTCAAACCCGTTCGCTTTCCTGCCGACTGGAAAACCTTCGGGCGCGGAGCTGGCCCGCGCCGTAATCGAGCGATGGCCGCAGCGGGCGCTGACCTCTGCCTAGCCGCATGGGACGGCCGCAACCGCAACGGGAAAGAACCCGGCACACTCGGCATGATTCGCCTTGCGCTCGGGGCTGGCATTCCGGTTAGAATCGTGCCCCCGAGGAGACGAGCATGAGCGTTGACTGCTCCGATGGCGAACCGCTGGACGTAGACAACGAACGCATGGTGCGTGCGCGCAAAAACCACCGTTGCGACGCCTGCAAGGAAACCATCCGACGCGGCGACCTATACAAGCGTCACTTCATCGCATGGGAAGGCACATGTGAAACGGTGCTGCGCTGCGCGCGATGCGACACCATCTATCAGGAGCTTTGCAAACTTCACCGAGCAAAGAATAAGGATGCCTGGGAAAGCACATGGCCAGCGTGGCGCCTTGACTGCGGCGACTCGTTCAAACGGGTGTTCGACCGCGAGCCTCCGCCTGAGCTTGCCGAGCTTGCGTTCCTGACCGCAGACGAGATGCAACGGAGGCTCGCGAATGGCTGACCGCTTCACCCCACGCGGCACCATCCTCGGCGGTCGACTCGACTGCTTCGCGCGCAAGACCGACTCCGTGCCGTTCGTCATTCGCGGCCGAGTCTCAACGCTTGAGGAGGCGTCGCTCGTGGACTGCTGCCTTGACCTCTGCCCACCGAAGCGCCGCGCAAACATCGCGGGCCTTCGCGCGATGCCTTCGGACGACTTCGTTGACGCGCTCATCACGCTCAGGTCGGCGCCCGTTGCGCGCAAGTGGCTTCGGCAGCTCGTGCTCGCGCAGCTGCACCAGTTGAGGGAGCATGGCTGACAGCTGGCGATTTTATGCGCGCGACCCCGAGGCCTTCCGCGCATGGCAGGCATACTACGCCGCAGGCAGACGCGGAACGGAGCCCGCGCAACCGCAGTGGGTCAAGCTGGCCGAGACGATGCCCGCGAACGCGCGGCGGGACAAGGTCAAGAGCAACGCTGTCAGGCTCGCGGCGAAGCACGGCGTGGTCCGCGCGCTGTACAACCGGCACGAGATTGCGGTGTTCAAGCGGTACGTTGTGGACAAGATGCCGCGCGACGTGACCGGGGCGCCGTGAGGTGCGGATTCGCTCGGTCTGCGGCGTGGGCGCTGAGCCTGCTTCCGCTGCTCGCGGCGGTCTGCGCTTGGGTCCTGTTTCGCGTTGCTGTGGACAAGATGAGGGGCGCTTTTAGGTTGACGCGAATTGCGATGCGTGAGATTGGTTCGGAAGGGTAAGATGAGCGATTACGTTTCGTTCCTGCAAGAGAAGTCGCAACTGGGGAGCGACGGAGGGTTTGAGCCAATTGCGCTAACTTCGTCGCTGTTTGACTTTCAGGAGTCGCTCGTAACGTGGGCCCTGCGCAAGGGGCGAGCCGCCGTGCTCGCGGACTGCGGGCTTGGCAAGAGCCCCATCCAGTTGTCTTGGGCTGACAACGTTGTGCGCAAAACTAACAAGCCGGTGCTCATCCTGACGCCGCTTGCCGTGTCTCACCAGACTGTTTCCGAGGCTGCCAAGTTCGGCATCGAAGCGGTGCGCTCAAGCGACGGTACGTTACCGACTTCGGCGTGCGTTGTCGTCACGAACTATGAAAGGCTCCACTACTTCAACCGCGACGACTTCGCTGGCGTGGTGTGCGACGAGTCGAGCATCCTCAAAAACTTTGAGGGCGCAACGCGCTCTGCTATCAACGAGTTCATGCGCACGGTTCAGTATCGTTTGCTGTGCACAGCGACGGCCGCGCCGAACGATTACATCGAACTTGGTACATCAAGCGAAGCGCTAGGCGGACTCGGCTACGTCGACATGCTCGGGCGGTTCTTCAAAAACGACAACGGAAACTCGGTTCGCCCTTATGCTCACGGTCTGAAGGGCGGCTTCAACGAAGGTCAGAAGTGGAGACTCAAGGGCCATGCGGAGCTTCCGTTTTGGCAGTGGGTTTGCTCGTGGGCCCGCGCGCTTCGCAAACCTTCCGACCTGGGGTTCTCGGATGAGCGCTTCGTGTTGCCGCCACTGAACGAAACCGAGTACATGGTTGCGGCGTCCAGGCCGATGCCTGGAATGCTTTTCGTTACACCGGCTGTCGGTCTAAAGGAGCAGCGCGAAGAGCGAAGGCGGACCATTGGCGAGCGCTGCGCGAAGGTCGCGGAGCTTGTGAACGATACGGGCAAGCCCGCGTTGGTCTGGTGCCACCTGAATCCAGAGGGAGACCTGCTTGAGAAATTGATACCCGATGCTGTTCAGGTCAGCGGCAAAGACTCGGACGACGAGAAGGAAGAGAAGCTAACCGCTTTCGCGAATGGGCAAGCGCGCGTGATGGTTATAAAGCCAGTCATCGGCGGGTGGGGACTCAACCTTCAGCACTGCGCGCATGTGACTTTCTTCCCTAGCAATAGCTACGAACAACACTACCAGGGAGTTCGGCGCTGCTGGCGATTCGGTCAGAAGAACCCGGTGCAGGTGGACATCATCACGTCGCAAGGCGAGCAGGGTGTGCTAGCAAACCTGCGTCGCAAGTCGGATATGGCATCCCAGATGTTTGACAACCTCATCCGCGAGATGCATCGCGGGCTTGAGGTGCGCACGGATAAAAGCTACAGCAAGAAAACAGGAGCGCCTAAATGGCTGTCAAAGACCAAGAGCTAACGGACCGGTACGCGGCTTACAACGGCGACTGCATTGAGGTTATGGGTGACCTTCCGAGTAACAGCGTGCACCTTTCGGTCTACTCGCCTCCATTTGGCGGCCTATTCTGTTACAGCTCATCCGAACGCGACTTGTCCAACTGCAAGGATTACGAGCAGTTCTTTGACCACTACGGCTTCGTGATTCGCGAGGTCAACCGTTTGACCATGCCAGGGCGCATGAGTGCCGTGCACTGCGCCGACGTGCCATCCGGAAACTCTGGCGGAGACCACCTGATTGACTTCTCGGGTGACATCATCCGTGCGCACCAGAAGGAAGGTTGGAAGTACGTGGCTCGCTACTCAGTGTGGAAAGAGCCGCTCGGAGTGCGCAACCGCACGATGCGAAAGGACCTCGCGCACAAGTCAATCGTTGAGGACTCGTCGCGCTGCTCGTGCGCCTCGGCGGATTATCTTCTCATCTTCCGCAAGGCAGGAGAGAACAAGATTCCGATTGAGCACCCCAACGGTTTGCTCGAGTACGCGGGCTCACGCGAGATTCCGTCCGAACTCATCAAGTATCGCGGCTGGAAAGGTAACCAGATTGAGAACCGTTTCTCGCACTGGATATGGCGCAACTACGCCTCGGCATTCTGGGATGACGTGCGCATTGACCGCGTTCTCCCGTTCGAACAGAGCAAAGACGAAGAAGATGAGAAACACGTTCACCCCCTCCAGTTGGACGTAATTGACCGCTGCTGTGTGCTCTGGTCAAACCCCGAGGAAGTAGTGTTGTCTCCGTTCATGGGCGTTGGTTCCGAGGTCTATGGCGCCGTGAGCAACGGTCGGCGCGGCGTGGGCGCTGAGTTGAAGCCTAGCTATTACAAGCAGGCAATCAAGAACCTGAAGTCAATCGGAAAGATTGGATCAGGTGACCAGCAACTCTCCGTCTTCTCCACCCCCGAGCAAGCGCCGTGACACCGTTCTGGGTATCCTGGTACGCTAACAAGGTTCCGTTTACGTGGCACGGGCCCTGGTGGGAATCGGGCTGGCGGTTGAGTCAGGATGGCTCAGGTGACACCGCAACCATCGTCGCCGCAGTGATGGCCGCTAGCGAGGAAGACGCAAAGGCGCGCATCGTAGCGGCGCACGATTGCGCAGTCGAGCCCGAGTGGCGATTCTGTAATCAGCGCGAGTCCGACTGGGCACCGTTCTGTGATAGGTTTCCGCGGGCTGACTGGATGAAGTGGCCGTATCCCGAGGAACCCCATGCTTGACGCCTCCACCCTCCACGACGCCCTCCGTTCCGAAGGCCTGGTTCCACCGGAGGAGGACGTTCACTTGTTGGCGTGTTCCAACAGGTGGCATGGCGCGCTTCATCGCGTGTACGACGGTCTGGGCCTTGGCGACATTGCCGACGCGAAAGCTATGCTAGACGAGTCACAAGGCGAAGTGGCGAGCCTTGAGGACTTGCTAGAGGAGGCGCGCAAGGAGACGCGAGCGGCGGACAAGGAGCTTGTCATAGCCGAGAAGTCTCGGGACGACGCGATGCGCGAGGCTGAGCGGCATCTGTCGCGCATCGCGCAGCTTGAGAAGGCTCTGGAAGTTGCAGAAGAATAAGCAAGGGTAAGAGCATGAAAATCACGGTCAGCAAAAAGTCAATATCCGCCGCTCTCCAGCACTGCTGCGCGGCGGCCGTTCGCAACAGCACCATGCCGATTCTGAAGTGTGTGCAGCTCGTGCCCAGCGCGGAAGGGTTCACGTTGCGCGCCGCAAACGAGGGGCTCCGCATGGCCGTCTCGTGCAACGTGAGGGCTCAGCTCTCGCAGCCCGAGGCGCTCTGCGTTTCGGCGCACGACTTGTTTGACCGCGTGAAGGCGCTGCCCGATGGCGACATCAAGCTCGTCACGAAGTCGGGCAAGCTCACGCTCGAAGCGGGGCAACGCAAGCTCAGGCTGTCGTACGTGTCCGCGGACGATTACCCGAGGATTCCGACGCACGACGGCGCCATGGTCCGCGTGCCTTCATCGCTGCTCGTGGAGGCGTTCAGGGCTTCGCTGTTCGCGGTGTGCGAGGACCCGAGCCGTGGCGAGCTTGCGGGCTTGCACCTGAAGCTCAGCGGCAACGTGCTCTCGTGTCTCGGCACGGACGGGCATCGCATCGCGCTGTTCTCTGACCCGGGCCCCGATGGCGAGCTGAACGTACTAATCCCGAAGCCCAGCGCAATCATGATGCGCAGCGTCCTGGAAAGCGCTACGGGCCTCGTCGGCCTGCACCGCGAAGGCTCGACACTGTACGCGGACTTTCCGGAGATGGGCGCATCGTTCGCAAGCGTGACGCTGAACGAAGAACGCTTCCCCGAGCAGCCTGCGGTCATGGCTCACAGCGAGCCCGAGTCGCCTTGCGACGTGATGACCGACTCCGCAATCGATTCGCTCAAGGCCCTGACCGCAGTCGCGGGCAAGCTCGGTCAGGTCACGCTAGAAAAGAAAGGCGACGCTATCATCGTGTCCGCCGTGTCCGAAAACGGTGACGAGTCCTCGGACCAGTTCATGGCGGCCGGCGGGAAGGACTTCCAAGCCTTCCGCGTGCAAGGCGCGTACATGGTCGACGCGCTGACAGCAACCGGAGCGGAGACGTGCTCAATCGCTTCAGCCGATGACGACTGGCGACCGTCTCAGGTTTTCGGTGGAAAGTTTCGGGGGGTTGTGGCTAAAGTGCAGAAGGCATGACCTTGATTGCTGTTTCCCCCTCCCGCGCGGCTGAAGAAGTGGCACAGGTAGCGGAGCGGCTGCGCGCCGGACGCGAGGGAGGCCGGTCGTGAAAGTCCAGAAGAGGCACCGGCGCGCCGCGTCGGAATTCCTAGACCATGACTCAGCGGCAACCCGCGAATGGATCAAGACCGGCGTCGACAGCGGTCAGGTCGCGTTCACGCTCATGTCGCTAGCCGCCGAATTTGCCAAGTTCGAAACGCTTGGAGAGCGCCGAGCAGCCCGCAAGCCCGCCCCCCTCGCAGACCGACAAGGGGGGCGACAGTGAGCTACACGCGAGAAGAGCTGCTGGCCATCGGCGCTGTCGAGCCGGAGGCTGGCACGTCGGAAGCCCTCGCCGAGGCGGAGAGTAAAGCGCGCGAGCTGGCCGCGAAGATCCGAGAGCTTGAGAGCAAACGGGAATCGGCGCGCGACGTGAGCAAACTCCTGGTCGAACTGGAGAGTGCGGCGCGGTCAGTCCTGGCCGCCAATGGCCGCGGCGACGGAGAGCTTTGGCTCAAGCACCTGCGCGTCATGCAGAGTCGGATGCATCCCGCAACCGTTCTCGCTCTCGTCGCCGTAGCTCGCGCTGCTCTCGAGATGTATCCGCACGCGCGCTCCGCGAAGCTGAACGACGCAATCGACGAACTCGGGGCGGCAGCGCTCCCACCTGAGAGGGGGACGCCTTGAGCCATATCCCAGGTTACCGTTGCGATAGGCGCAGGCCTGACACGGCGCGCGAGCGTGCGCGAAACACGCGCCGCATGCTGGTGTTATTCGCTGGCGCCGTTGGCCGCGTGTTCCCGTATGACCGTGAGGACTTCTACCACCATCCGGCATACCCGACGGGCTCCGTCTCCGTTCCCCGTTCGCTTCGCGCGAGGCTTGGGCGGTACGTATGAAGTTCGGCGGCCTAGGTGGCATCCGCGGCGGTCGTGACCTTGACACGTACGACCGCTTCGAGATGGCCGTTTACAGCTGCCTAGGCCAGCAGATGAGAGCGGACGATTCATGGTGTGTCGACGTGTGGGGCTCGCTCGCAAACTGCGGATGGCAGCACACGAACGGCGACACCGCTTCGTACTCGTTCCGAGCCGCTGGCGACCTGATTGCAGCGGTCGTTGGACGCGGAGACTATCTAGACTGGTACTGCTCGTCGGACACGTACGGCGTACCCGTGGAGCGCGTTGCCGTTGCGCTGTCTGGCGAGGGATGGTTCCCCGACGCGGAGACGCGCAGGCATCCGAACGCGCAGCAGACGGACGCGCCGTGACCAGGAAGGTCGGCATGAGCAAGGAAGAGCGCGCGATGATTCGCGTGCGCGAGGCAAGCAAGAAACTAAGCGCACGTGAGACCGAAACTCGTCGCGCTCTTCAGCAGTCCGGCTCATGCTCACACCCAAAAGAGTATTGGTTTGAGCACACGCGGCAGAGTGACGACGGTTACGGTCACTGGTACACGTTCAACTGCCGTTCTTGCCAGTTGTGCTTAGCGTTTGATGATTACGCCGATGGCCGGTGGCGTATACCCGAAGGTCATCTCAGGTGAAAAGCCGACGAGCAAAGTCAGACGGTGGCCTACCTTTGGCCATCGTAGGCTTGTGCGCAGCGATGGGCATAGAAGCTGACCGACGCAACAGCGGAGAGGTCCTCGTAACCAAGGGACGGTCAACCTACATGGTAAAGCTCTGCAAGCCTGGTACGTTCGACGTATTCGGTTACTGCGAGCGTCGTACGCTGCCCGCTACCGCGTTCGAGATCGAATGTAAGACCACAACGGGCGAAGATCGCAAGGCTCAGGTTGCGCGCGCAAAGCTCCTCACTCGCCTCGGCATCCCCTGGATATTCGCGCGCAGCATCGGGCAGGCGAAGGCGTTTTTGGAAGGGTTGATGGCGTCATGACTACAGGAGAACTATAGGTGTCTGACGTTGCTTTCGTGCTTGTGCTCATTGCTGCTGTGCTGGCTTTTCCGGCCTGGAAGTTCCTGACTCGACTTGCCCAGGCCCAGCTTGCGGCACAGCCCAAGCCTGGAGAACTCTGGCGGATCGTTCCTCCCAATACGCCATGGCCAGAAGATCGAGAGCCTTCTGTGCACCGGGTGCTTGACGTGCGCGACGGATTTGTCAGACACGCTGTGCTCTATAAGGGAACGGAGTGCCAACCGGATTGCACAGAGTTGGTTGTGTTTATGCGTGTGTTCAAACGGGAGTATGACGCTTGAGCGCATGCCGCTGCGAAACCCGCATCACCGCGCGCATCATCGATGCGAATCCGGAGACGTTTCACCGGTTGCGCGGCGCGAAGCTCACGGGCTGGACGCACATCGAATCCAGCGGCGTGGAGTCCGTCTCGCAGCAGCAGATTGACATCGTCATGACGGGCTTCGGTGACCGCGTCTCGGTCGAGCGCGGCCTGCGCGAGCTGGTTCCGAACGCGGTCGACGTTCGCGAGACGTGAGGCACTGCTGCGTAGCGGCGTCAAGAGCAGAATTGCGCCCCGTCGCATATCCCACCGTGGCACACATGTCCTGCGCGGGTGTTGCGTTTTCTTTGGCAACATGTGGCGCAATAGTGTAACGATACGCCGCAATGCTAGACAGGCGTCGCGTTGTTTTTGCTATCGCTGCGGAGGTGGGGGCTGACCTTAGAACCGTTGAGCGGTGGCTGGACAGGGGCAAGGTCCACCCCGTCACGGACTGGGCTCTGACTCGCGCGGCTGAGATGCTGCTGCTGGGTTCAGAGGTGAACGATATTCGCCCAGGAACCTGCCTTCCGTCCTCGGAACAGACCACAGCGGCATGAGGTCTTACGGCTCAGTGTCGCCGCTGTTTTGGACACGCGGCAGTGGCAAGCGCTTGCGCGGACACGTTGAGGCGCAGCTCGTGGCGCTTTACCTGATGACCTCCCCACACACTACCATGGTCGGCATCTTCAACCTGTCGCTGCCGACTCTCTGCCACGAGACGGGGTTGACCTTGGAAGGGGCTAAGAAGGGGCTTCAAAGGTGCTCTGAAGAGCAGTTGGCTTTTTGGGATTCCGAGGAGGAGATTGTTTTCGTTCCGGCGCTCGCCCGTCACCAACTAGGTGAAAATCTTAAGAAAAGTGACCACAAGGTTAAGGGGGTCGTGCGCGCGCTAGCCCCTTACAAGGGGCATCGGTTTTACGACTTGTTCATCGAGCGCTACGCAGATTCGTACCAATTAAAAGAAGGGGCTTCGGAGTCCCTCGGAAGGGACGATGATCCTGATCCTGTTCCTGTCCCTGTCAGAACGGAACAACCTGTAAGCTTAGGCACGGAGCCGGCCGAAGAACCCGGAACCAGAATCCGCCCTGTGGCTGACCCTCTTGGGATGCCAGCGCCGTTCAAGCGCCCGGACGTGCTTCGCGTTCATGCTGCCTGGAAACAGCAGTTCGGTCTGAATCATCACAGGTTCCGAGGCTACGCCGACCCAGAAGCGCTGATAGTCGCGACCGCGATTGATGTGCACTCCGAAGCGGAATGCATGCTGGTTCTGGCCTATGCTCCGTCCGATGCGATGGTTTCCGGCCGTGACGACCCGCGCAAATCCAAGCATGAATCGCTGGGTTACATCTTCGGCAACGAACAGACCTTTGCGCGCATCCTGCGGGCCGCTCAGGACGCCGAACGGTCCAAGGCCAGCGAGGGTCCGGCCGAGCGCATCGCGCGCCTGAAGGCCCGTGAGGGCGCCGCGTGAAGCCGCTGGTTACGTTCTGGCCGAAGCTCAACGCGGAGCTTCCCGGCGCGGAGTGGGCTGCTCCGGACTGGCGTGCCATCCTGGACCGGCTCTCGCAGCCGCGGCCGTTCTCCGGTGACTTCGAGCACCCCGGCTGGAGCCCGGCTCGTTTCGACCCGTGCCTACGTTCGCTGGAAAACCTGCGCGAAGCTACGGCCCTGTGCTTCGATTTCGACAAGGGCACGACCATCGCGGAAGGCTTGGAGCGGTTCGCCCCGTTCTTCGGACTGCTTCACACGACCCGGAGCCACACCCCGGAAGCGCATCGCTTTCGCGTTGTGCTGCCCCTAGCGCGCGCCATCTCGCGTTTCGAGTACTACGAGCTGTGGAAGCGCGTCTCGCCATTGGCGGGGCGCGTAGACGGTCAGACGAAGGACCCGTCCCGATTCTGGTACCTGCCCGGTCCAATGCCCGGCGGAGAGTTCCTGGCCGAGCGGCTGAACGGCGAACCGCTTGACCCCGACGAGTGGCTGGCCAAGCCGGACCCGACCGCGCGACCGGTTGATGTGCCGCGCACGGTTGATCTTGGGCAGGTTGAGCGGCGGGCAGTGGCGTACCTGGCTAAGATGCCCGAGGCCATCTCCGGAGCGGGCGGCCACCCGGCGTGCTGGAAGGCTGCGTGCGTGCTCGCGTGCGGGTTCGACCTGAGCGAAGACGCGACGTTTGCGATTCTCTGGAACGAATACAATCCGCGCTGCTCGCCGCCGTGGTCCGAGAAAGAGTTGCGGCACAAGGCGCGGCAGGCGCGCGAGCGGTCGCGCTTGGCGAAGGGTTACCTACTCACTGGGCCGGCGTACGAAAGCGGCGAGCGGCAGCCAGACCGAGAGGTTCAGTACGACCCGCCGCCGCGCGAGCCTGGCGACGACACGGACGAGATTGAAGCGGAGCGGCCTACGTTTGAAACGCACGGGATGAATCAGGAGCGCAAGCCTATTCATGAGCGCTTCGCAATCTCGACCGAGCGCGACGTGATGCTTGAAGTTTTTGAGCAAGCGAAGATTGGCAAAGCGGAGCGAGGTTACACAACGGGCATCTGGGAACTAGACAACCTGCTTGGCGGGCTGCGTCGCGGAAACTGCACACTACTCGCCGCGCAAACATCGTGGGGCAAGTCAAGTTACGGCGTGATGGTGTCCGAGGAGAACCGCTCGGAGCACGTGAAGGTCTGCGTTGTGAGCAACGAGGACAAGCGGCTGATGTACGGTCGTCGCATGATGTGTCGCCGCACTGGCATAAACGCTTTGCGTGTGCGCGACAACGAACTGAAGCCCGAGGAGATTGCGCGCTTCGGCGCCATCGCTGGCCACGCCTCGGACGATTACATCTTCTTTGACGCCATCGGTTTACCAGTCGAGCAAGCCGCCGCAGGGATACTCGAGCTGTGCAAGGAGCACGGCGTAACACTCGTGATATGCGACTACTTGCAGCGATGGCGAGCGCTTCGAAAGATGCAGGACCGGCGCAACGAAGTGAGTTACGTAGCGGAGCAGCTCGGCAACGCCATCAAGCTTGGCAACGCGGCGGGATTGCTGCTCTCGCAACTCAAGCGAGTTGATGGGCGCGAGCCGACAATGGATGACGTTAAAGAGAGCGGCGACTTGGAGAATATGGCGGAGCATGTTCTCATCGGCTGGCGCGACGTGAAGACGGGAAACGCGCGCAACGGCGAAGAGGACCGAGTCATGCGGAAGGTCAACCTGCCGAAGAATAAGGACGGACCAGTATCGCTCACTTGGATAGAGCTTGGCTTTGATGACGTAACAGCGAACTTCAAAGCGAGCTGGAAGACTGGCCGCGCTCCGCCGTATCGCTCGGAAGCGGTGAGCCAATTAGACGACTTCGGCGAAGACTGGAGAAACCAGTGAGCGCCCGCCAATCAGCGAAGATGCGCGGCATGATGTGGGCCAAGCTGTATCGCGACTTGGGCAGCCTGTATCCCGAGTGGCCGCCGCCTGTTGAAGTCGCCGAGATTGGCGACAAGCTTCCGGTCAGCGAGGATGACCCGGCTGACCCCTTCCCGAGCCGCGCGGACGAGGGCGACGAATTCAGCCTGCTTGAGATTGGGGAGACTGAAGGCGTGTCACGCGAACGCATCAGGCAGATAGAGTCCGAAGCTTTGGGCAAGCTGCGCCGTGTGCTCACGAGAGAAGCGCGACCCGAACCCGTGGTCAGGGGTCTGACCAAGCTCGAGAGCATCGTGCTGCGCAACATCAGGAACGGTCTAAGCCCAACCGACGGCAGGACGCTGCGCGGGTTCTCGGAGATGGGGGCAAACCGTGCACTGGCTAGGCTTGTGCGCATGGGGAAGGTCACGTGATGCCCGCCACAGCCCAGCTCAAAACGAAGCCCCGCTGCGCCATCTGCCTGCGCGAGGTCGACATGCTGACCGAGCACTACGACGAATTCATGGCGCGAGTTCGGTACGTCGCGCACTGTCACGGTGAGCGCGAGTACGTGGATATGGATGTTGAACTGCTCGCGTATCTAGGTGACAAGGGCATCGCGTTTGGGGTAGCGTTTGCGCTGCCGCCGCTGCTTGAGGAGAAGACATGACTGAACGAATAGTAAACGGAAACCGTCACCTGATGCTGACGGTGGATGAATACCGCGCGCTGCCAATCGATGACCAAGCGCGCGCGGCGACCATCACGGTAATCCTCGCGAACGGGCAGCAAGTGACAGTCAAGAACAAGTGGGGCGCGCAGGCGCCGTTGCCGGCGGGGGCGAAGTGATAGGCCGAAAGTAAAGCTTGTCTCCGCGCTACAAGCGGAGTTAAAAGGAAAGTGAAAGGGTAAGGACATGTCACTGGTAAACAACTTTCAGGAGAGCACGGTCACGGTAAAGAAGGCGGAGCTGCTAGCGGCTCTCGTGAAAAACCGTGACGGACACCGCGCTGATTTCATTGAGGCGCAGACTGGGTTCCGTGAGGCTGTCATCGCGGAGCTGGACAAGATGTTGGCCGATGCACGCGAGCGGAAGGCCATCAAGCTCGTGGTGAGCCTGCCGACGCCAGAGGACCACACGAAGGACTACGAGCGGGTTATCCGCATGCTGGAGATGAGCACGGCCGACGAGATTCAGATCAGCGAGCAACAGTTCAGCCAGTACGTGCTGAACGAGTGGGGCTGGATTCAGAAGTTCACCACGACTAACAGCCTGTACAAGAAGTGAAAGGGTAAGAACATGAGCACAGCACAGACAGCAACGAAGCCGAAGAAGACGCGGAACACGTTCGTGATGCCGCAGAGGTTGACCACGGATGGGGACGTGAGCGTAACCCAGATTACGGATTACGTCGTGTTGTCCACAACGGGCCACGATGAAGGCGCGGTCAAGTTGTCTGAGTACAACGCGACCCGCCTCCTGCGCATGCTCGCCGAGCACCTGAAGGTCGCGCTGCCCGCGGGCGTCGTGGACAAGATTCGCAAGGCCGAGCCGAGGGAGCCGCGGAAGCAGTGATTGGGTCCGCGCAAGAAGACCTGCGCCTGTTCGTGGATGCGCTCCGCGGTGTGCTCGGATTCGCGCCGCTGTACACCGCGGAGCTTTCCGGGCTGTGCTTCGCGGAGCAGGAACTTGCCGCACCCGAACAGGACCGCGGGGCCGAGTGGTTCCGCGGTGGCCACACGGAGGCGCCGCGCAGTCCGGACGAGTACACGCGGGTTAGCGTCGCGCGGCAGCGGTTCAAGCGGCTTGACTTGTTGGGCTCGGTGAGCGGAGGATAGCGGGATGGCGATAAGCGTTGCCGACCTAGCGAAGACACTGTCTAAGGATGCCATCATCGCTGACATGGCTAAGCAGTGGAACGATGCCAAGCTCGGCTGGGTTCCGTACGTGGGCATTGACCCAGCGAAGCACGGTGGAGAACTCACGGTTACGCGCTTGCCGTTAGCGGACCATGTGACAGGAAACACCGAAACCAAGCTGACAGAAACGGGGCGATGGCTGCTCAAGGCGCTTGAGACCATGACGGGTAACGCTTACTGGGAGATGAGCGCCGAGCAGTACGAGAATCGGGTTAAGGCATACAACCCGGCGAGCAAGTTGCGGTTCAGCATCGGGCGACAAGAAATGGACGAGCTTGACCCGGTTGTGCTGTTGGACTGCTTCACATGCGCGGCTTGCGGGTGCGACACGAGCCGAATTGAAAGCCACCGGTGTGGGTTTGTCCAGTCCGAAAACTGGAAGCGCGCAAGAGGGGTTTGCGAGGCTTGCTACCCGAAGCGGCGCGCGGATGTAGACGATGCTATTAGCCGCGTTGAAGCGCGCAACCAACGCCTCGGCATCCACCCGCAGGCCATCATGTGGCAGCGCGGAGGCCACGGGGTAAGACTGGAGAAGAGTATGGCCATAAAGTACGAAGGCAAGATTGAGTTTAGCTGCCCACTGCAAGACGACGAGTTTTACGAAGCGCTTCGCAGTACGCATCGTGCGATTTCTGACTGGGCCGACAAGCAGATTACCACCGTGCTGCTTGGTCAGGATGTGAATAGTGGCCAGATGGTTGTGCGTAAACCTGACGGGACCGTTGGGCCCGCTGGAGCAGCCAAGCCCGCCCACGAGTTCCGCGTCGGGGATAGGGTCAGGCTTTCGCATCCGGGATGGGCCAAGGTCATCCGCGGTCAGGTTACGACCATCACTGAGATTGCAAAGGACGACTGGTTCAAGCTGGCGTTGCTCGTTGACGGGCGCCCGCTTGAGTGCGGGTCTGGGATGTTTGAGCCGCTATTCAAGGTCGGCACTCTGGTTAACATTGGGTTTAGTGGAGGACGCACTGGTACCATAACCAGGAGAGTCAGCGGGTACTGGGAGATACCGGCGGACGACGACCTAAAAGGCTCGCCCTATTGCCGGTACGACAAGGACATCGAGCCGATCGACTTGCAATCCATGCCGAAAGTCAACGGCCATGACCAGTACGCCTGGATGCCAAAGGTGGAGCCTAAGACACCCGACTGCCCATGGTGCGGAGACGCCTACGCAACGTCGCAACAGGGAACTACCGCGCACGTTCGCGATTGCCTGCAATACGACAAGCTCTACCGCGATCGCCTCTCCGCTGGCGGCGCGGATTGTCCCGAGGCGAGGGATGAGGTGAGGCGGTTCGTGAAGCGGCGCAGCGAGCTTCGCATCGTGAACGAAGGTGTTACGAACGGTGACGCTGACCGCGTGATGGCAACGCGCCCGCGCGGCGAGAAGATGCTCTCGCTTGACCAGCGCATCGCCGCCGCGCAAGCCGAGGAGAGGCCGCGACACGCTTCGGATTGGAGCGCTTGGTCAACCCATACGGATGAGTCGTGAGCGCGCCGGGCAAGGAAGACGCTTACGCTGCGCACTTGCGCGACTTCAACGTGAGCGACAACTCGGAGCACTGGCATCTGTTCCTAGCGGGATGGGCAGCTTGTGCCGCAAAGTGGGCCGAGGTACACGCGCGGGACATCGAAGAGCGTGACAGGCTTTCTAACATCGTTGGGCACGGTGCGGGATGACCGACTGCATCGCCTGTGACAATGAGGAAGAGTTCGGCTCTGCGTGCGGAGCGGAGCACATCTGCGGGAAGGTGTGCGACGAGTGCCAAGAGAATCCGTGCGCGTGTGACGAGGTAGACCAGGAGTTAGCGGAGGATTCTCTATGACACGCGGACAGTTCAAGTGCTCTTCCGGAACACTCGCGTGCATTGCCGCGAACTTCGCATTCAGCGTGTGGGCTGTGCGCTTTGGTGCAGTTGAAGTTGCGTGGTGTCTCGGCATGTGCCTGCTGTGCGTGCTAATCTCCACGCTGGAATGCACATGGGAAGACTACGGACAATGAAGCGTAAGCCAATGCTCCGCGCCAGCGCCGAGCCAGCGAAGCGCGCGGCGGAGAAGCTGATTAGCATCAAGCCGCTGGACCCGCGCGACACGGAACGGGCTCAGGTGGACATGCTCATGTTCGGAAGCTTCGTCCAATGTGTTGCGCACGGTAGGCTTCATCCGATTGAGGTTCACCGCGACGGGAGCACGTTTACGGTGGACTGCGACGACTGCGCCAAGGAGGCGAACAAGTGAACCACGCGCTATCAGTCAGCGGTAAGATTGCCTACGCCGACCAGTTCACGGGCGAGCGTGTCATGCTCGTCCAGTCAAACCTTGCGCCGTACTTCGCCAGCGGAACCCCCGAGGAGTCGCTCATCCAATGGGTCGCCTCCGAGTTCACCGACCCGCGAAAATCGTTCATCGATGTGGGCGCTCACGTCGGCACGTGGACCATCACGCTAGCTCCGAAGTTCGCTCACGTGTACGCCTTCGAGCCGCAGCGGGATCCGTTCTACTGCCTGTGCGGCGGCGTGGCGCTGTCGGGTCTGAGCGAGCGGGTGACCGCGCGGAACCTCGCTCTCGGGGAGCCCGGTGGGCCGTGGGAAGCGACAATCCGCGCGCAGACGCCGGACGGTGGCACGGGATCAATCGTGCAAGAGGTGAAGCGTGGGCTTGCTGCGGGGCATCATGAAAACGTCCAGGGTGCGCGCCTCGACGACTTCGAGTTCGCCAACGTCGGTCTCGTCAAGGTAGACTGCGAAGGCGCCGAGCTTGACGTGCTCAAGGGCGCGAAGTCGACGCTCATCTCGCACGGCAGGCCGCCGCTGTTTTTTGAGTGCTGGGCCGACGAGCGCGGGCAGAGGCGAGACGAGTTGTTTGCTTGGGTGAAGGCGTTCGGGTACGATGTGCATCCGATTGCGGGTTATGGTGAGATGTGGCTGGCGGTGCGGAAGTGATGCCGGAACCTGTGCTCGGGGCAGGCACCGACGAGAAGTGCGCTTGCGGTCTGCCCGCTGGTTGCGTCGCGCTGTTCATTCGCGAAGCATGCGAGTATTTTCCGCGTGCTAAGACCATGGCGCCTTGGTGTGGGGTGTGCGCGACGAGCCCAAAGTTTCATCAGAAGATTGAAGCGGAGTGCGCGCGACTAAGAGCGGCGGAAACGCCAGATTGGATGCTGACCTAGAAAAGCAGAAGGCCCCAGCGCGAGCAGCGTGAGGCCTCCGGGATAGCTTGGCGGCTGTTCAGGAGGTAAGCACATGTTCAGCGGACAAACAAGCACTGTTTCGAAAGCGGATGCGGGATACCATCAAGAGCCCAGCCGAGCGGACGACGCCGACCGCTACGAGGGCAAGGTTTTCACCCCGAAGGTTCGGGCGCGCGCGCGTAGCCGAACGGACAAGGACCCGGAGTTGTCCTGGCTGATTGAGTGCGGAGCATCGGCCATGGGGGCCAAGGGAACACTCGCGGGGGTTATCGCACAATGTGAGCGAGGCTCAGTTGGGGGCACGAGCGGCCTGGACGACTCCGGCGCGTTCGTCCACAAGTTCACAGACGAGCAGCTCGGGCTCGGCTCGCACGTGTTCGGTTCGGTTGAGAAGTTCCGATGGCTGTGGGCTGCGTGGTGCCAATGCAGCGTGCGTACGCGCAACGTGCTGCTCGCCGACTACGAGCCAATCCGCTCCGAGCTTCGGTCTGACTCTGGCTTCGGCGCAAAAGACCGTTGGGTTGAGGGTAGCGACCAGCCGCATGGGCAGCACGGCGCCGTCCGGACAGGCGTCGAGGCCAAGCTAGGCGAGCACGCAAACCTCGCGTTCGCGCTCTCCAGAGACCCGGCCAAGCTGCTTATCGCATGCCGTGAGCCTGACCCAATCCGAAAAGGAAAGGTCAACCAAGAGGAAGCCAAGCGCCGCCGTCGCATCGTCGCGGAGGCCATCAAGCATGCGCGAACCGAGAGCGAGGCTGCACATCTCGAGTGGTTCAAGCGCAAGGAAGAAGCGGCGCCGATGCGGAAGACGAGTCAGCGGCGGAAGGTTCTGCCTGCGCATACGAGTGGGGTTGATGCGGAATGAACAGCGAGGAATATGCCCTAATCAGCGCGTACATGAGCGTGTTTCCTCTGCCAATTGCTGGAGATTTCTACGGCACTGAGCCGGACGAGTTCCTGAGCATTAGCGACACGCCGCACCAAACCATCAGTTGCAAGAGAACCATGGGTGCGGTTCTGCCCTACTCCGACTGGCTCGACCTCATGTCAGCCCACGGTGGACGGTGCCTGTACTGCGGCGTTGCCGATAGGCTTCAGGTTGACCACATCGTCCCGATTGCGCGCGGAGGTGGCAACGAAGCGTCAAACCTGGCTCCGGCGTGCAAGCCATGCAATTTTGACAAGCGCGCGAGCAGCCTTGCCGCATGGCTAGCGCGCCGCCCCGACCTGTCGCCGCGCGACATTGCTGACCGTTGGGCCCGAGCTAACCGCGAGGGAGAGTTGCCGCTATGAGGCTCCGGCCGCGTCGAGACCGGTGGCTATCTATACCCGAGGTTCTTGAAAGAATCGCTCGGGGCAACCCGAAGTTTTTCCAGCGCATCGCCAGTAAGACGCGACGCTACCAGCTTCTTGCGGTTCGTCGGTTAATCCGACAGGTCGAAAAGCGTGATAACGAGGTGATATCAAAGAGGTTTAACGGGGCATGGTACGTCAGTTTTGAGTCCGCGGCGATGCTTATGGCACCCGGCGACGAAAACCTAGGCACCATCGAGAAGAACCTGGCTGACTTGGTCGACGAACATCGCGAATTGGTCAAGAGGGTCAACGGCAATTGTTCAACGTTGCGAGACCATGCGCAGGCGATAACTAAACTTTCGGAAAAGCAACGGGAAACAACGCGCTACTTGGCCAAGATAGCCTTGCTGGAATCATGATGCATCGGTGCACTGCTGGTCAAAAAACGGAATCCAAACGCGCAGCTCTTAAGGGCGGCGCCCGACAGGGTGTCCGCGCGCCCGCACAGCGAGCCCAAGGCGCTCCCCGTGGGACAAGCGAACCCGCGAGCGCAAAGGCAACGCGACCCCGCATGCCCAGACAGCCGCGTAAACCGCTCCGCACCTTCCACGCCGCCGACCACGTCCCCGGCCGCTTCCGCCCCGAAACGGTGGAACGGGCGCCACGCGAGCCGGTCAGCGCCACGATTGGCGAACGGGTCATCGCCAGGCAACTGGATGGGCTGGACGAACGCAGGGACGATGCGGAGTAGGCGGTTCGCTGCTTGGCTCGATGGCGTACCGGAAAGATTCTACGTTATCCGGGTCTACAAGGGTCGCTCCACAGGGATGACCCGAGCAAGTCTTTAGAGGTTCCAAGTGTCCGACTCAAAAGAAGAATCGGGCGCGACGGGCGAGAAAAGTGGCGCCGACTCTCAGAGTCTCGCGCAGGCGCGCACAACGCTTACTGTCGAGCAGCGTGTTGACCACTGCGCCGCGCTAATGGCTGACCTTCAGTGGGTGCGCGGCAAGACGGCCAAGCTGCTTGCTGCTGAGTGGGGCTTGTCCGTTTCGGCGGTTGAGAACTACTCGGCCGAAGCGAGTCGCCGCGTCATCGGCGACCGCGACGAGGCCATCCGAGACATCACGGCTGGCGCTCGAAAGCTGTTCGGCCAGTGCGTGCAGGATGGCGACGCCAAGGGCGCAAAGGCCATCGGCGAACTGTGGGCCGATGTGGCCGGCGCAAAGGCGCCGACGAAGCAAGAGATTGACGCGAAGGTGAGCAACGGCGCTTCCCCGGAGGAAGCGGCTCGATTGGTGCGTGAGAAGTTTGGTGAGCACGCAGCCACTGGCGGAACGAACGCTAGCTTACCGGGTTCTTCCGGGAAGTGAGCTTGAGGCGGTAACGGCGTGGTTCTCCACGTTTCATCCCTTCCAGCTTGACTGGCTGCTTGAGAGCGCCGACTACGCCATATGCAACAAGGCTCGGCAGATTGGGCTGAGCCACACGAGCGGCGCACTTGGCGTGCTGTGGAGCGCATTCCACGGCGAGACGACGACGATTCTAAGCAAGGGCGAGCGCGAGAGCCGAGAGGTTCTCGACAAGGCTCGGCTTCATGCTCAGGTGCTACAGCGCCTCGGCTCGCGCATGGCAATCCTCCGCCGTGACAGCGCGGAAGAGATTCGCTTCGCGTCCGGTGGCCGAGTGCTCGCGCTGCCTAGCTCGGGCGGCCGCGGGTTCACGGGCAACGTCATCCTTGACGAGTTCGCCTACCACGAGACGGACGACGAGAAAGTCTGGGACGCTGCGCTTGCGGTGACCATGCTCGGCGGACGAGGCCGAGTCATCTCAACGCCGAACGGCGTGAGCAACAAGTTCGCTGAGGTCTGGCGTCACTCCGCTGACGCTGACTTTGGTTGGAAGCGGCACGAGGTATCGATACACAAGGCGCAGGCCGACGGGTATCCGGTAGACCTCGACAAGTGCTGGAAGCTCGCAGCCGGCAATAAGATTCTTTTCTCTCAGCTGTTCGAGTGTCAGTTCGTTGACGCCGACAGCCGCTTTCTGTTTCATCAGGTTAGGCCGGACGAAAATCGTTACGACGAGCTGCCGACTTGGTTCGAGCAGATTTGCATCGGTCTAGACTTCGCCTCCAGCTCGCGCACGAGCGCCGACTACAGCGCCGCAGTGGTTCTCGGCAGAATCGGCGAGCGCATCTACGTTATCGATGTTCTGCGGCTCCACGTTGAGCCGCGTGAGTTTCGCGACCGCATCCCCGAGCTGATGGCTCGGTACCCCGAAGCGGTCTGCTCGACTGACGTTGCCCCAACTGAGATAGGCGGCGCTGAGTTCGTTCGCGAAGCTGGCGTGCCTCTCATCATTCGCAAGGCCAGCGTCGGCAAGTTTGAACGCGCGATCTACGTCGCGGCTGAGTGGAACACTGGCAAGGTTTTACTGCCGCGCTCGGCGCCATGGCTTGAGCCTCTGCTCGGCGAGCTTTCGAGCTTCACCGGTCAGAAAGGTAAAGACCGGCACGATGACATGGTCGACGCACTAGCTAGCGCCTTCAACGGCATGCGGCACATGCGCATTGACCCTGACTATCTAGAGTCGCTAGTCGGCGCGCTCCCCAAAACGCAAATCTCCTGGTAGACCCGTGTGGCCTCAACGCTTATCCGAAATCTGCGCCTGCGCCTTGGGGGCATGCGCGATGACCTTGTGCGTCGCGCGGCCGTTGCCACAGGGGCTCTGCTCACGCCGCACGGCGGCATCAGCCTACCGCGTTACGCCAACGAGCTAATCGGCTACGGCCGCGGCAAGCAAGCCTCAATCGGGGCGCGCCCTCCCGTCGTTGAATACGTTGACCTCCCGGTCAACACCGTTCCGAACTGGAGCGTTGCCAGCATCCAGAGCGCCGTCGCGGCGCACTCGGTCGGCATGTTCACGTCCGGCTCGCTGCTCTACGAGAGCATGCAGGCCGATGACCGCATTCAGAGTGCGCTCAACGGGCGCATCAAGGCGGTCACCAAGTGCGACGTGACGATGACTCCGTCCACGAACGGAGACGGTCGTAAGTCGAAGAAAGTTGCCAAGGAGCTTGAGCTTCTGTGGCCCGATATTCTGCCCGAGCAGGTTCTCGAGCAGTTGCTCGGCTGGACCATCGGCGAAGGCTTCTGCCTCTGCGAGATTCTGTGGACCTCGCACAATGATAAGTGGCTGCCGAGCCTGAAGGTCTGGCATCCCGCATTCATCTACTACGACATGTCGGTTAGACAGTACGTAGCAATCACTGAAGAGGGCCCCATCTACGTGATGGAGAACGACCCGAAGTGGTTTCTCTACACGCCGTTTGGGTCGTATCGTGGTTGGCTCCGCGGCGCGGTTCGCTCTTGCTCGATTCCGTGGATTGTTCGCCAGTACGCTCTGCGTGACTGGGCTCGCTACTCCGAGGTGCACGGCCTTCCGCAAAAGAAGGTCAAGTACCCGGCGCAGGCGGGCTCGCGCGAGAAGGCGGCGTTCTTCTCCGCGGTTAAGCGGCTTGGCGCAGAGACAGCGTTCGCGCTTCCGCAGCAGAGCGGCCCCGATGGGCAGCTCTGGGATGTTGAACTACTCGAGGCGAGCGACCGCAGCTGGGCAGGCTTCCAAGGCCTGATTAACCAGTGCGACCAAAACATCACGCTCGCGATTCGCGGAACGAACCTCACGACACAGGTCAAGGGCGGCTCGCTGGCAGCGGCGCAGACGCACCGCGCTGAAGATTCGGACTACGCCGAGAGCGACGCAAAGAAACTTTCGAGCGCCATCCGTGACCAGCTGTTCAAGCTGTACGCGGCTTACAACTACGGCGATGCGAATCTAGCGCCCACTCCTGAGTTCCAGGCCGAGCAGGAAGAGGACCTCAAGTCCGACGCCGAAACGCTCAACACGGTTGCCGACGCGGTCACGAAGCTCGAAGACAGAAAGTGGCCGGTTGACCGCAAGCTCACCGCGGAAAAGTTCGGCATCATCCTGAAGGATGGCGAGGACCCGGGCACGCCGCCTGACCCCTATACCGGAGACCCGGGCGGCGACAAGGGCGAGAATACCGAGCCCAACGTCGCACTGCCCGAGGACGACGGCCAAACCGACGACACGCTAATCGGCACGCGATGATTGACTGGGACGTGAACAGGCTGCGCAACTTCGCCAAGCTTGAGCCCGAGCCAATCGGCCCGTTCGAATCGTACCGATATCCGGTGTTCTTCGTTAGCGTGCCGCCTGGCAAGCGCGCTCCGCGCCGAGCGGTCATCAGCGCAGTCGACGGCGTCGCCGAGTTCGTTCGCATCTATCCGTGGGCCACTGATGCGGAAGTGGCGGACATGCACTACGCATTTGAGTTCGCGTTTGCTCCGGCAGTCACAGTGATACCCGCGCAACAGTAACCAACATGGCAGCCGTTTACGTCACACCGCAATACTCCGATGCCTACGTGCCGGATATCTCGTCTGCTGATGCGACGCTGACGAGTGGGACCATTGCGCTTCGGTGCGAGGGAGCCGGTCACGTTAAGGTGGACCTGCTCAATGGCGCCACTGGCGTAACCATCCCGCTTTCCCCGAGCGGGCCAGACCTCGTCATCAAGGGCATCACGAAGCTCTACAAGACGGGCACTACCGCAACCGGAATCACTGCATTCGTCTGAAGGGTAAGACCATGGCCAACGAAACCAAGAAGGCGCCCGAAGCGACGCCCCAAGAAAAGCTCGCCGCGCTCGAGTCCACCGCTTCGTTCAAGGCGCTTGTTGAGTCGTGCGCGAAGGACCTCGGCAACATCAAGGACGGCTGGGCCCTCGTGCTTGACGCTATCAAGAGCATTGACGACAAGGTCAAGCTACAAGAAGCGGCCGTCGCTGCCGCCAAAGACTTCGCTGCGCAGAACGGCCTTCAGTCGAGCGCCACAGTGCTCGGCCACGAGCCGCTCGTCGCGCACAGCATGCTCAACATGAGCGAGCTTCCGTGGCCTGCTGTGCTGCGCCCGATGTTCTACGTGTGCCAGTTCCCCGACCGCGAGAGCCTTTGGATGAACATCCAGCTCACGCTCAACCAGGGCCAGCCGCTGCTCGTGCTGGGCGGCCACCAGAATAGCGAGCAGATTGCGCGCGCTCTGCTGAACGGCATGCGCCCGAACGAAGTTCAAAGCTCGCCGCCCGAGGTCATTGAGACCAAGGCGAAGGCGTCCAACTGGTTCGGTTTCCGCCCCACGAAAGCGGCGTGATGAAGTACTCGCCGCATCCCGAAGCCGACAAGCGCGCCGCTAAGATGGTCTGGCGTGGCCGTGGGCGCACTGCCATCGATGCGTTCCGGCGCGAGCCTGAGACCGTTGTGGACAATCCGCGCCGCCGCACGCAGCCGCCCGCGCCGATCCCTGACACTGAAGAAGCGCTCAAGACCTCCAAGTAAAACATGTCGCTCCGCTCTTCACTGCCAGCGCTTGCGCTCGTGCGCCCTGTCGCCGCGGCAACCGCAAAGCAGCACGTCAAGTTCCGCGCCGAAGCGTCGGTCGAGCCCAGCGTGTTCGAGCTGGACGTGTACGACATTGTTGACCCTATCGGGGAAAACATGTGGTGGGGAACAACCTTCGTCAGCGCGAAGGACGTGCGCGCCAAGCTCAAGGCTGCCGGCGACGTGAGCAAAATCGTCGTGCGCATCAACAGCGTCGGCGGCGACGTATTCGACGGCACGGCCATCTACAACTTGCTGAAGGACCATCCGGCGCGAGTCGAGGTCCACGTTGACGGCATCTGCGCGAGCATCGCCAGCATCATCGCCATGGCTGGTGACGACATTACGATGGGCCAGGGCACGTGGATGATGATTCACGAGCCGTACTCGCAGATGATGCTCGACGCGCGCAGCGACGACCTGCGCAAGGCCGCCGACACGCTCGACAAGATGCGCGACGGGCTCTGCGCAGTGTATGCCGAACGCACGGGCATCGACGAAAAAGAGTGCCTCGCGCTCATGCAGGAAGAGACCTGGATGACCGCTGATGAGGCGCTCGAAAAAGGTTTCTGCACGGCCATCAACTCCGTGCCGCTACAGACCAACCCGGGTGAAGAGCCCGAAGTTACCGAGCAGGTTGAGGCGATGGTCGCCGAACTGACTCGGACCTACTCACGCATTCCAGCGGGAGCTTTGCAAGCAATGAACATCGCAACTCACAGCTACGCAATTGCGGCAAGCGCTGCCGCGGCCGCTCGTCCGCGCGCCGAAGATGACGCGGACGACAAGCAGAAGATGAAGAAACTCGAGGAGGACAAGGCCGCCCTAGGCGACAAGGTCCTGGAACTCGAGAAGGCTTTGAAGGAAGCCAAGGAAGAGACCGAGAAGGCCAAGAAAGCCAAGTCCGAAGAGGACGAGGATGCCAAGGCCAAGGCGGAGTTTCCCGAGAAGAAGAAGGGCGACGACGACCCGGACAAGGAAGAGTCCACGGGCGGCGACGACAAGGCCAAAGCCAAAGCCGAAGCTCAACAGCTCGCCATGCTCGCGCTCGACGTGCGCACCCTGACTGGCGCCAAGAACCTGACCGACGCCCGCAAGGCTCTCGCGCAGATGGCGGCGAAACAGGACCGCAACGAGCTGGTGGAGACCGAGATGGTCGCCATGGCCAAGGAGCGGCACATCGCTCGCGTGTCAGACTGCATCGCCAAGGGCATGGTTCGCCCCGCGCGCAAGGACTACATGCTCGGCGGCCTCGACGAAGCCAAGACCATTGCAGAGGTCAAGGCCGTGTCGGCGAAGCTCGACGACTTCCTGGCTGGAAGCGGCGGCGAGGTCATCGGCCCGACGCTCAACCAAGAGCATCGTCAGCCCGCAGTGAAGGCGCTCGCCGACGCAAACGGCAAGGGCATCATCACGCCGGAAGACCGCGCCGTTAACAAGCACGTCGGTCTCAGCGAAGAGCAGTTGCAGGCAGCCGCGGACCTTCGCGCGCAGCGCTTCGGCAACGTGAGCGCGGCCTAACCCCATCCCCACCTGAACAAGGACAACACAGATGGCACTTTTGACCTCGGGGCGCATCACGCCCCAGAAGATGGGAACGCAGTTCCCGACCCGTCGTGTGCTCGGCTGCAAGGCCAGCACGACGTTCTACCTGGGCTCGCTGATTGGCGTCGACTCGAGCAATCGAGCCGTACCGATGAGCGGCACGGGCCTTACGCCGGTAGGCGTGCTGTGCGAGCAGCCAGGCGGACTGCCGGGCCAGGGATTCACCAGCGCGAGCACGGACTACACCACGCAATGCCAAGTTGCGATTGGTGAGTTCGCGTTCGACAACGACGCAACTAATCCGGTGCTTCAGTCGACCCCGTACGGCACTGCGCTGTTCGCGGTCGATGACCACACCGTTGGCCTGGTGAGCACGAGTAACTCGCTGGCGGGCTTTCTGACGCAGCTCACGACCTCGACAGACCCGCAACTTGGTGTGCAGGTCTGGTGCATCGTCGGCGCGCTTGGCCCGACCGGCCCGAGCGGCGGTCCGACGGGCGCAACTGGCTCGACTGGTCCCACGGGTCCGACCGGGTCTACTGGCCCGACTGGACGCACGGGTCCGACTGGCCCGACCGGCGTCACCGGTCCGTGAACTGAGACAGCACCGAGCGGCTAGCCACTTCGCGCATACGGCGCGCGGTGGCCGGCCGCGGTGTATCCCCCACCTCATAAGATTCTCGGCCGGCACAGCCGCGCCCAACTAAGGAAAACTCAAGTGGAAGTTAGTAGCTCAGCCCTCACTACGTTCTTCACCCAGAATGAGGTGAAGTTTGGTCAAGCGCTGGCAGCAGTGGACAAGTGGCAGCCGCTACTCTCGACCACGATGCCCAGCGCAACGACGCAGAACATCTACGCTTGGATGCAGCGTCTGCCGATTATGCGGCAGTGGATTGGTGACCGCGTCATCAACCAGGTCAGCACGCAGAACATCACCATCCCCAACTTGCCGTTCGAGCAGACTCACGCTCTCCTGAAAGAGGACGTGATGAACGACAACTTTGGAGTGTTCAACATGAACCTCCAATACATGGCGATGCAGGCTGGGAAGTGGCCCGACCAGCAGCTGGCCAACTACCTCATCAACAGCGCTGCGGCCACTGCTGCAACGCCGGTGAATGGGTATGACGGCGTGCCGCTGTACTCGACCGCTCACCCCGCGCTCGGCGCGGGCGTTGCTGGTCCAGTGCCGGGCGGACTGGGCAATCAGTCCAACCTGTACGTCAACACAGCGCTCACGTACGAGAACTTCCGCATCGTTCGCGCGAACATGCTGAACCTCAAGGGCAGCGACAATCAGCCGCTCTACAACCAGCCGGACCTTCTGGTATGTGGTCCGACGCTCGAAGGCGTCGCGCGCAACATCCTGGAAGCGGACCTCGTCGCTGGCGTCAACAGCGTCAACACCGCGCCGCAGAGCAACGTCCAGAAGGGACTTTGCAAGGTCAAGGTCATCCAGGAGTTGAGCAGCATGCCCAACGCTTGGTGGCTGTTCTGCACCACGAGCGTCGTCAAGCCGCTCATCTGGCAGCTTCGTCAAGCGCCGCAGTTCACGTACCTCGTGAACCCGAACGACTTGAACGTGTTCATGTCGCGTCAGTTCGTGTATGGCGCGGAAGCGTGGGGCGCGCCTGCGGCTGCCTTGTGGTTCCTCACTGCGGCAGCGACCAGCGGGGCGACGTACAACGGCTAAGAGTTTTCCTGATGGCCTACGCGACTCTGCAAGACTTCTACATGGTGCTCCCCGCGTCGTCGTTCGGCGACCGGGTGAGCCCCTCGCAGATTCAGCAGATTCTCGAGGACGTGAGCCAGCAGGTGAACACGATGATTGGGGACAAGGTCAACACGCCTATCGTCCCCTACATCGTGCCGACTGAGAGCAACTGGCCATATGACCGCGCGCTGACTCGCAACGTGTGCCAGTGGGCGGCGTACCTCGCGGTGTGCTTGCGTGGATTCAACCCGGACAACCCGGGTGACGCCATCATCGAGCGTCAGTACACGCTGGCATACCAGTTCTTCAAGGACATCGCGAACGGCAAGCTCTCGATTCGCTGGAAGGAAACCAGCCCCGCGAGTTTGCAACCGGACATCTACACGAACTGCCAGCGCGGCTTCGGGAGCATCCCTGGTCTTGGTTCGGATGTACCGTTCATCAACGGCATGAACAACAACTAGCGGTCATGCCCGGCGACCCTCTAGCAGGCCTCCGCCGCGCGCTTGGCCAGCTAGCGAAAGTTCCTGCTCAAGCGTCGAAAGACGCAGCGGCGGGCATCAACCGCTTGCTACAGGCCGAGTACGACAAGGGCGCCGACCCGTACAATCGCCCGTGGGCTCCGCTCAAGGCGAGCACGCTGGCGCGTGGGCGTAGGCCTCCGCCGCTGACCAACAAGCGGAACATGCGGGACGGCACGAAGGCTGTCGTGCTGCCTGGCGCCGGTATCGGGCTTGTTGCGCCGAGCCCAGCGAACTTCCACCAGTCGGGCACGAAGAACATGGCCAAGCGGCCAATCCTTCCCGAGAAGGGTTTGCCCGTCGCGTGGAAAGCCGAGATTGACAAGGCCGTCACGGCGAACATCAAGCGGACGATGAGCAAGTGATTGAAGATGCCGTCGACACCGTCCGCAAGAACTTTCGAGCAAACGGTTGTCCTGCTGAGGTTGAGGTTGGCCCTCAGTTCGTTGCGCAGCATGGCCGCCCGCCTCGGGTAGTTTTCGTCCCGGGTGAAGAGCCCGACACGTTCGAAAACTTCGTACCGATGCAGGTTCGGGCGGGCTCAACGCCAGCCTTAACACCTTACGAAAACCCGCAAGCGCTCGCCAATCGTTGGTCAGGCGCTGCGGTGCACATCTGGGCCGCTGGCATCCAGCAGACCGATGCGCAGTTACAGAACGCAGCCGACCGCGCAGCACTCGGCGCGCTGATTAACCAGACCTACTCCGCCATCTACGAGATGGGCTTCGGCTCGATTCGTATCACGGGCGGTCAGGTAGCGACGAAGCCATCGCTGATTGAGTACGGCCTACTGTACATCATGCGCGTTCAGATTGCGATTCCGGTTCTGCGCATCCCGTGGGTCGAGAACGCTCCGTTCGGGCCGCACGCCGCGACGCGCACCGGCAACACGTGGGTCGACCTGCCCGGCGTTGTGCCGAAGATTGAAGAGACTTTCCAGCCTTCGGGCAACCCCGTCGTGATTATCCAACCCTGAGGGTTACGCCTTTGCCAACCGCGCCTAGTGTTAATTTCAGTATCCGTAACAACGGATTAGGCCAGCTTCCGCCGTCTCCCTCGCAGGCCATCTGCGTTATCGGGACCGCTGCGGGTAGCAATGCGAATACGGTTCAAGGCCCGTACGCTCTCGCTACCGCCGTGGTCACTGACAACGGCTACGGCATCGGACCCGAGGCGACCGCGTACCTCGCGGCTGCCGGCGTTACCGTTTACTTCTGCCAAGCCGAGACGACTACGGCGGGCAGCAACACCGCCGTCACGCACACCGGAACCGGTGCAAGCACGATGAGCGTGAGCGGTACGCCGCTCGACGACTACAACATCATCGTCGAGGTCGTGCGGGCGGGCACGGCCGGCACCGACCCCGAGCCGGGGTTCACCATCTCGCTCGATGGCGGCCTGAGTGCGACGGCAGAGATTCGCATGCCGGCGTCGCACAGCTACACCGGGCTCGTGCCGTCGACTGGGCTGACGTTCGCTTTCACGGCGGCATCGCTCATCGTCGGCGACACGTACACGCTTCAGAGCACGGGGCCGACCGCGAACAGCGCGAGCGTACAGGCTGCGCTCACCGCGCTCCGCGACGACAAGAAGGTCGTTGGCCTTGCGTACATCGTCGGGGCTATGGCGGCCAGCACGGCGAGCGCAGTGGCCACCGTTGCTGACACGTTCATCGCCAAGAAGAAGTTCATCCGCGTCATCGGCGAGGCTCGCGACATCAACGTCGCGGGCAGCGAAACCGAGGCGCAGTGGATGACCTCTATTGAGAACGACTACGCGACGTTTGCCACCGACCTGATGGGCATCGCCGCAACGCCTTGCATCGTCGCTAGCGCCATCAACGGCGTTCAGTTCCGGCGCGGCGGCGGCGGCATGTGGGCCGGCATCAAACGCGCGGGCCTCGTGCGCTTCGGTCGCAGCATCGGTGCCGTCGAGGATGGCGCACTCGTGGGCATTGACACGGTGTTCCACGACGAGTCGCTAAACCCGGGGCTCAACGCCGACCGGTTCATCACGCTCACGTCGTACCCCGGCGAGATTGGCTACTACATCACGCTCCCCAACCTGATGTGCTCGCCTGGCTCTGACTTCAGCGAGCTGCAGTTTGGCCGCGTGATGGATGAAGTTTCGCGTACGAATTACGCATTCTTCGTCAAGAAGCTGAACACGGATGTTCGCGTGGAGTCGCGCGGCGTGCGCGCCGGCAAGATTCTCAAGCGCGATGCGCTTACGCTCCAAGCCAAGGCGAACAGTGCGCAGAACGATGCCGTGATTGCCACGGGCAACGCGAGCGCTGTCGACGTGCAAGTCACGCTGGACGACAACATCGTGACAACCAAGACGCTGACTGTGATTACGCAGGTCGTTCCGCTTGGTTATCTCGAACAGATCAACATTACCGAGACGTTCACGACGTCTCTGGGGCAGTGAAGGTAAACGCCAATGGCTGACACGACCCCGTATCCATTGATCAATGGCAACGCCTACAGTTGGCCGTCTGCCGAAATCATCGTCGGCACTTTCCGCCAGCTCGGCATCACGTCAATCAATTACAAGCGCTCGCTGAAGACATCGACGGTCTACGGCGCGGGCTCGAATCCGATTGCGTTCACGCAGGGTCAAGCTGAGCTGTCCGGCGACTTTGAGATGCTGCTCAACCAGTATCAGCTGATGGTGTCGGACTTCGGTGACGGCTGGATGAGCCGCACGATTGGCGACATCGTGGTGAGCTACGACGAGCCGAGCGGTTCTCTGCTGACCATCGTGCACACGCTCATCGGCGTTCGCATCACGGACGTTGACGAGTCTGCGCAGTCGTCCAGCACGGATGCCATCGTCGCGAAGATGACGTTCAACTATCTGAAGTTCATTGAGAACGACATCAATCCGATGCCGACTCAACCGACTTCAACGCAGTAACCGTTCTGATACGAAAAGGGTAAGACAATGACTGATGAACTGGTGGACCTGCTTCCGCAGGAAGTTGAAGACAAGCTGACCGCGGACTACGGCGACTTCGCTGCGGTTCGCACCGTGCTCGGTTTCGTTGCCATGCGCAGCGCGACGAAGCAGGAATACAACCGCTTCTATGTCGCGGCGCAGAAGGAAAACGAGCGCGCGGTTGCACAAGAGAACCTCGCGTTCATGTGCTGCATCTACGCCAACGGCGTGTTTGCAAACCCGAGCGATGCAAGGACCGGACAGAACGAAGTCCGCGCCGCGCTGAAGGTCATGCTTGACAAGCGCCCCGGCATGCTGTCCTCGCTTGCGAACTGCGCGCTGGAGGCGTCTGGCGTTGACGGAGACGCGGCGACAAAAAAATACGGAGCCAGCTAAGGCGTGACATGAACTACGCCGCCATCTGCTACCAGGACTTGTTCGCTGGTACGGAGAGCGACGAAGCGAATGCCGCCGGCTGGCACATGGCGCAAGCCCACGAGCTAGTCATCCAGTTCCTATCCAAGAAGTAACGAGAATCCCCTCGCCCGACGCCCCGTCGTTCGCATAGCCCTTCGCGGCGCGCGAGCTTCGGGGCGTTCTTCTTTTCAATGGCCGACGCACTTTCATACCAGCTCAAGCTAGTCGATGGCATGAGCGGCCCCGCGAACTCCGCGAACAAGGCCCTGGCTGCTTTGCAGAAGCAGATCAAGGCCGAGGAGCAGGAGCTTGCGCGCTTGAACAAGGCGCAGCGCAATCTCAACAAGGGTGACGTTGTAGACATCGCTACGAGCAAACAGCTCAAGCAGCAGATTAGCCAGAAGGGCAACGCGCTTGCTGGCCTTCAGCAGCAGATGGTGCAGCTCGGGCAGGCCGGCACGAAGGACATCGGCGCGGCTACGGAAAGCGTTGAGGGGCTTGGCTCCGAGCTTGGGTTGCTCGCCGACCCTGCGGCGGCAGCAGCGGCGGCCGTGCTCGCGCTTGGCGCGGCATTCGCGGCGCTCGTATACAAGGGCGCATCGATTGCCATCCAAGCGGCGGAGGCTAAGCAGGACACGCTTAGTCTGCTCGACGCAATGCTAGGTAGCCAAGAGGCGGCCGATGATATGTACGACAAGATTAACGACATCACGCGCGATGTCGCAATCAGCCAGGAACGAGCTACGGGGCTTGCGCGCGAACTGTCAGCCGCGGGCATCACAAGCTCGGGCGCGCTGAGCGACGCAATCAAGTCGATTGGCCAAGTTGAGTCCGTGCTCGGCGCTGAGGCGGGCGGGAAGATTCAGACCATCCTTGAGAAGGCGGCGCAGTCTGGAAAGTTCACGCTTAACCCAAAGCAGCTCGTGGGCACGGGCGTACAGGTGCAGAAGCTTTACGAGCAGATTGCAAAGGACACGCACAAGGGCGTCAAGCAAGTCGAGGCCGAGCTAAAGGCTGGCAAGATTGATGCTCAGACAGGCGTTGCCGCACTGACCAAGGTGCTTGACACGAAGTTCGCGGGCGCCGCTGCCGGCCAAGTGCGCGATCTCGGCAACCAGCTTCAACGCTTCAAAGACAACGTAGGCAAGCTGTTTGAGGACGTTGATACGAGTGGTTTCTTAGACGCGCTGCACGAAGTTCTAGACCTGTTCGACCAGGATAGCGAGAGCGGGAAAGCTCTAAAGACGGTGCTAACCGCTGCGTTCAACGGGGTCTTCTCCGTCGCGCAAGCGGTCCTCCCGTACATCAAGACGGGCCTGCGCGGCCTGGTCATCATCGGCCTTCAGGTAGCCATTGCGCTCAAGCCGCTCATCAAGACCATCAAGGATGCCTTTGGTGGCGACAGTAAGAGCGGAGTGGATTCTTTCGCTGCGGCACTGTCAGTGGTCGGCGAGTATGTCGGCAAGTTCGTTGGTTACCTAGTAGTCATCGCGCAGTTTAAGCCGCTCTGGTACGCGATTGCTGCGGCCATCACTGTGGCTCTGACGCCGCTCGCGGTATTCCTAGCCACAATCGCTGCGCTAAACATGGCGATGGCCTACGCGGGTTCTAAGATTGCCGAGCTGCTAGCGTGGTTTGCTTCGCTTGGGCCAGCCGCCGCAAAGACCGGAGGAGCCATCGTTGACGGCCTGATTGACGGTTTCGTCAATATGGGCCCGAACCTGCTCAAGGCGGTAAGCTGGCTGGCGGACAAGGCCATTGGGGCGTTCAAGAAAACGTTCGGTATCGCCTCGCCATCGAAGGTCATGATGGGCATGGGCGTGAATCTGATGAAGGGCCTAGACATGGGCATCAACGTCGGGGCGCCCGCAGCGAACGACACACTGGCGCATGCGGTAGAGCCACCGCCTACGCTCGGCGGCGCGTCGGGTGGCAACGTCAGTCACACGACGGGCGACGTTAGCATCGTGATTCAGGTCAGCAGCACGGCGACCGCGGCCGAGCTGAAAGAGATGATGCCGGGCATCATGGCCGATGCTCTCGAGCAGGCTGGGCTTACGGTTGGCACTTCGCAGGCGGCGTAACATGGCTAAATTGGAAGACTCGGACCTGCTCTACTCCGCGACCGCGCGCTGCTCGTGCGGTGCCGGCTTGGCGTACCCGTTGGATCACGACGAGGCGTGGCGCATCCAGGCTTGGGTGTGTGCGCGAGTCCTCAAGGGCGAGGTCGCGGCCGAAACGGTCATTGCTCCGCTCCCGTTCGGCCTTTCGAAGCAAGCGAGTGCGACGGGTAGTCACGACAGCTTTCACTGGTCGATGTACAAGATTCGCGAAGAGACGAGCATCAACAACAGCTCGGGCATTTCAACGCGACCGGCGGGTACGATTGCGCGAACGCTCGCCAAAGCGACCTGCCCGCAGTGCTCCCACAAGTGGCAGTCGGAGCCATATGATGCCACGGCTGCGCGCAATCATTGGGAGTCCGGACCGTGCCCAAGCTGCGGATACGAGGTACGCTGCAACGGCAAGTACTCCACAGCTGATGGGAAGTTCATCGATGTCCGCTTTACGGATGTCGTGATCCGGACGGAGAGCGCGTGATGACGAGCGTCGCCGTCCGTTCCGCGAAGACGTAATCATGCGGTGCTGACCGCGCCGGTCACCGCCCCCAATAACTCCCCCGACTCCGCGGGTCGATTGAAAACTACCCGAGGCTACCCGAATGATTGCTCTCGTCATCACTATCGTCTTCGTGCTCGCCGGAGCGGCGTTGCTGCTCTTCATCGCCAAGACGGTCATCAACGACGCCTTCCTTCTGAAGCTGGCCAACGTCGTGGTGTACGCGATTGCCGGTTTCTGGGTGCTCTACATGCTCTACGAAATCGTCATGTCGCTGCCGTTCGTGCACGGCTCTGGGCACGTGCGTTTGCCATAGCCATGAGCTTCCAGCGCATCAAGAAAGCCGCCGGCATCACCTACGGCTGCGCCCTCGCGCTCGTCTGGTTCGGGGGATTTGCGCTCGCCGCGCCATTCGTAACGGCATGGCAAGCGTTGCGCGAAGGCACATCATCCATGCAGTCGCTTGCTGGGGGTCGCCTCAGCTAAGTCGAGCGCGCGCCGTTGGCTCGCGTGTCGCCCCTTACGCATCATATCCAGCGCATTGTCTCGGTGCGTGCCGAGGAATAGATGCTCCGGCCTTATGCACCTAGGATTGTCGCAACGGTGACAGACACACGGCGCGGATATTGCGCCGAAAGCAATCTGATAAGAAAAACGATGAGCAACATAGTGCTTCCCGTGCGCTCTAAAATGACCGTATCCCCAGCCGTTCACCGCTCCAGACCATAACCAGCATGGCCCAATGTCCGGTACGTGCTCAGGAGTTGTGCCGTTCTTATCTACTCTGCTCCAAAATATCTCGGTCGCGTCCCGTCGCCTAACTTTAGGTTTACCGATCTGCGTTATATTGCCGCATTGCCGCGAGCAGAATTTCCGTTCGGCGGATGGCGGAGCAAAGAACAGCGCGCCGCAGGCGGAGCAAGATATGGCCGGCATCCGGCGCGAGGCGTGAAGACACGGCCTGGAGCAAAACCGCGCTATACCTTGCGCTATCTTGTAGGTTTTAGCTGCGAACGGTTTCTTGCAATATTCGCAGATCCTGTCAATTGAACTGCGCGAGCACTCGCTAGCATGTATGGTGTTCTTGTCCATTGGAATTCACCTTTCCGTGGGCCGGCACCCCGGGCGCTAGTAACGCCGTGGGGTGCACCTGTTTGGAAGCGTAGCATGCGCAATGTATCCGCGCCGCTCGCTGCCGGCGTGGCCGTCGCTGCTTTCGAGATGCTTCGAGCCAGTGAGTAATGCTCGCCTACAACGTCAAGCTAACGGACGAGGAGTCCGACGGCATCGCATCGCATCTGCTCGTGCGCACGCTTGACCAGGCGCAGCGGCTTTCGCGCGCCATGAACGATGCGCAGATTGGGCTCGTTGAGGTCATCGACCAAGAGACGCTCGACTACCTGAACAGCGCGCAGCAAGAGACGGACACCGAGGAGTACATCGCTTCGGTGTTGAAGCGGAAGAACTAACGTGGCTGGACTCTACGCTAACCCATTTGTTGACCCTGATGCTTTTGACTTCTGTGTCATCGCGGGCACCAAGTCGATGGGTATCCTCAAGTGGAACGGCGCTGTCCGCAAGTACGTCTGGGACAAGAAGCAAGGAGCCGGCGCGCAGGGTGCAACGCTCACGTATCGCGGCTGGGACCTGAGCGACGGAATCAAGTTCCAGTTCCTGATGTGGAAGCGCGAACAGATTGATTTCTGTTACAGCGTTTTCATACCGCTCCTTCAGTACGACGCGACGAAAGCCAACCCGAAGCCCGTCAACATTCAGCACCCCACACTCATGGCGAACGATGTGTTCGCGGTAGTGACGCAGGAGATTGGCGACCTTACGCCAGCAGGCAACATGCTTTTTACGCTGGACGTAGCGCTGAGCGAGTACCGCCCTCCCGCCAAGAAGAACGCCACAAGTACCCCGAACGGCAGCGCGACGAGCAAGCCGCGTGCCGGCAGCCGTGGCGGGTCGAGCAGCATTCTCGGTAACAAGCCAACCGCGCAGGACGCACAGGATGCGGAAATCCAGCGCCTAGTTGCGGAGTTCAACAAGCCCACCTGACCGATGTACGCGACGCTAAACGACTTCGGCATAAGCCATCTGTACCTCGTGATTCCGTCACGTGGTCTGTGGACAGCTGACATCGTCCTTGACCGAAGCGTTGACCCGTCGCAGCTCACGGGCGAAGTCACGCTGAAGGTCGGCGAAAACTTCGTGCTCATGGGTACGGTGTTTCGCGCGGGTGACTTCACGGGCGCCGCGGGCTTTCGCGTCGTAGGTGGCGCGGGCGGCTGGATGAAGCTGCTGCCGGCGAAGGCATATCAGTCTCCGGCGGGCGTGAAGCTCTCCGCGGTGCTGAGCGACACAGCGAAGGCAGTCGGCGAGAAGGTCAACGTCCAGCAAGATGCGACCGTAGGCAACTTCTTCATCCGTGAGAACAACGCGCCGGCCTCGCGCGTGCTCAACGCGCTCGCGCCTAACTGGTGGGTCAATCCGGCAGACGGAATCACTCAGGTCGGAACGCGCGCGCAGACGCAGATTACTTCGCAGTTCGATACGCTGCCCGCAAGCGATGGCACGTCGCTCTTGCTAGGGCGCATCGTCGTCGCAACGGACAAGCCCGAGGAGTGGGTACCCGGTCGGCAGTTTCAGAGCCTCGTCGTTTCGCTCAAGACAATCAGCGCGGTCGTTCACAGGCTCGACGCGACTAAGCTTCGCACCGAAGTCTGGACGACAACGCAGGTTGCTCCGGCTCCGCGCGCAGCGGCGACTGCGACGGCCGGAGCGCTAGCGTTCGGCATCACGGGCCCGACAGGACCACGCGGCCCCACGGGACCAACAGGAGCGGCCGGTCCGTTCGGAGCGCCTAGCCCAACCGGCAGCACTGGGCCCACTGGCGGGACTGGCGTTACTGGGCCGACGGGAGGCGACGGGCCAACGGGCAGCACGGGGCCATCTGGCCCCACGGGCGCGACTGGTGGCGCGGGGCCGCTCGGACCTCTAGGGCGCACCGGGCCCACGGGATCCACGGGTCCAACTGGCGACAACCCGACCACGGGACCCACGGGCAGCGATGGCGCCACAGGAACAACCGGAGCGAGCGGACCCACGGGTCCGACGGGCTCAGGTGGCCCAACCGGCAATCAGGGACCCACGGGCCAAACTGGCGCGACGGGCGTTACTGGGCAGAGCGGCCCGACAGGTGGCACGGCGGCAACCGGCAGCACGGGTCCCTCCGGTCCGTCTGGGCCGAGCGGAACGACCGGGCCCACCGGAACGACCGGGCCGGCGAGCGCCGCGGGGCCGACGGGCTCGACCGGTCCGACTGGGCCCACGGGCTCTACGGGTCCTACGGGCGTCACCGGAGCGACGGGCACGCAAGGCACCGCAAACGTCGTCTTCCGCTTCGGCTGCCGCACGGGCGGCGGCACAACTGGTACCTTCTTTGCCGACCCTTACGGGCTCGACGGCATCGGCACGACGGAGACGTTTTCGCTCAGTGCCGCGGCCTCAACAATCACGACGCTGCGATACTTCTCGGCCGGCTCATTCGTCAGCGCCAACGTCACACTTACACTTCGCGTCAATGGTGTTGACTCGTCGCTCACTCTGACGATATCGGCCGGCTCAACTACTGGTGTATCAACGGGTAGTGTTTCGATTGCGCAGAACGACACGCTTTCGGTCAAGTGGACTCAGAGCGTAGGCGCTACGACTGTTGTGCTCGCTGCGATTGAGGCTTACTGATGGCCGGCGTTACTGGCCCCCGCGGCACAACAGGCCCGCGTGGCCCGAACGGCGCAGGCGGTTCAATCGGCCCGAGCACGACCGGCGCAACGGGCCCGAGCGGGCGCACGGGCGCGACAGGACCGACAGGCGTAAGCGGCGCAACGGGACCCGGCGGACCCACGGGGCGCACCGGCCCAACCGGCGCGACGGGCGGGACTGGCAACACGGGCCCAACCGGAAGCGATGGCGCGACGGGCCCGACAGGCGGGACAGGTCCGACCGGCAACACCGGCAACACTGGAGCGAGCGGACCAACGGGCGCAGCGGGTAGCCAAGGCCCAACCGGCAGCGCTGGCCCCACAGGAATAAACGGACCGAGCGGCCCCACTGGCCCGACGGGTCCGACCGGCGCAACAGGCGTCACGGGCAGCACGGGCGTTACCGGTCCAACCGGCAACACGCGAACGGGTCCGACAGGACAGACGGGCTCCACAGGCCCAACCGGCAGCGCGACTACGCTAACCGGACCGACCGGTCCTACAGGCAGCAGCGGCCCAACCGGGCCGACGCAAACAGGCCCGTTTGGTACGCCATCCGCGGTGGCGTACCAACGTCACGCCACTACGGTAAACCAAACTTCTGGCTCGACGTTCTTTATCCAGGTTGGAGGGACGACCAACAGCACAGATGAGCGAATCTGCAAGTTCCTTGCTGCCATCACGACCCACATAACCAACATAGTTGTGCGGCTCGGTGTGGCTATGACCACTGCGAACCTTACGCTCACGCTGCGAGTCAACGGAGTAGACAGCTCTCTGACCGTCACCATCAACGCAGGCAGCACATCGGCCAGCGCATCCGGCTCCGTGTCAGTCACGATTAACGACGTGCTCAGCATCAAGTGCGTTGCGAGCGCCACCGAAAACAACGCGACGGCTAACTTGCTGGTCGCGGTGTATTGACCCATGAGCACCTCGCTTGCTACGGGCCCGACGGGCGCCGCTGGCCCCCCTGGCGCACCGGGGTCGCAGGGCACGACCGGCGCAAGCGGCGCGAGCGGCGCCACGGGTCCGACGGGCTTTACTGGTGGCAGCGGGCCAACCGGCAGCGGCGCAAGCATCACGGGGCCCACAGGCGGCACAGGCGCAACGGGCAGCGATGGCCCGAGCGGACGAACGGGTCCGACGGGTAGCACCGGCTCCGCGGGCAATACGGGCGCAACGGGAGCCGACGGAATCACGGGCTTCACGGGCCCGACCGGTAGCCAAGGGCCGCAAGGTCCAACGGGTCCAACCGGCAACTCTGGTCCGACCGGCGCAACGGGTTCAAGCGGCGCGACGGGCGGTACCGGTCCGACCGGGCCGAGCGGACCGACAGGCGGCACGGGGCCAACGGGTCAAGCTGTAACCGGTCCGAGCGCAGCAACGGGCCCCACTGGCGGCACGGGGCCGACAGGAAACACCGGTCCAACAGGCGCGAGTCTTACCGGGCCGACGGGACCAACGGGGGAGACTGGCGCGACGGGCCCAACGGCAGGCACGGGGCCCACTGGAAGCCAGGGGCAGCTAACCCCGAACTTCTTTTGGTACACCAGCGCGCCGTTCGAGTCCGCGGGCACCTTCTACCTTCGCGTCGCTATTGCCGGCCAGCCGCCATCCACAATCAACGCGGGCGTCTGGCTAGCGAACAGGACGCAGACGCTCACCGCAATCTACGTGCGCAACTTTATCGCAGCGCTAGGCACCGGGCTCACCGCAACGCTGACGTTGCTTGTGAACTCGGTGGCAACCGCACTCGCTGTCACGCTGAACGCAGGCGATTCGTCTGGCTCGCTCACGGGTCAGAGCGTTGTTATCAACGAATCCGACACGCTACAGATTCAGGTAGTGGTGACAGGTACGCCGCCGGGGGCAAACGGCGGCGGTACCTATGTGATGGTCACGCTTTAGGGAACTGCAACACTTGCCGCGGCGTCAAGTTGACCGATGGCCACATCTGATTCGGCGGTGTAATGCAGCCCATCCGCCTGCTTGGCATAGGGCGCGGTGTCGACTTCGGAGCAATCGTTGGCCGCGCAGAACTGGTCCTGGGACGCATTGACGTTGCCCAGGCTGGGGACCAATGGGCCCCCGGGCCCAATCGAAGTGCGATGCAAAACCCAATGCAGGCGAGTACCCGTAGGAAGTGCGGTCAGCAGGTCTGCGTTGATTGCGTTCAGGCAACCGAAGTAGGCGGCCTGCGTTTCGTTCGAGGCCTGCGCATCCGACTGGCCGTTATCAAAGACCAAGTTTAGCGGCACGGGGAATGCGCCAGCCGGTAGCGCGGTAACCATCGCCGTGATGCTTAGATGCAGCGCGCTGTTGTAGCCGGGGTTACCAGGAAGCGCGGCCGTGCATCTCGTCGAAGAGATGAACACCGTGGACATCTTGATGGGAAGCCCGGCGGCGGCGAGCGTCTTACCGTTGCTAAGCTCCGTGCCGAACTTGCCGCCCAATGGGCCGAACGTTGTCAGCGTGATGCCGCGCGTCGAATTGATGTGCCAGTACTGAACGAGCGGAACGGGCACCCAAGGGTCGAGCGGGCTGCCTGCGAATGTGGCCTGCTCGCCAGAGTCGCTTTGCCCCGCGCGCAGCGTCATATAGGCGTAGGCAACGGGCGGAGGTGGGCCAGCGTCTGAGCCGGAGTCAATACCGGCATCGGCTGCTCCCGAATCTCCAGCGATGCCAGCGTCATCCGGTGCGCCTGCTTGGCCGGATGTTCCGCACTGAGTTCCGTTGGCCGCAAGTGCCGCGACTCGTTCGCTTGGCGAGCTGCACGATGCGCCAAGCGCTGTCAGTAGAACGATAAGCAATAGAGGGAAACGTTTCATCGGTATTCCTTTTTAGTGAGGCGCATTTGCGCAGTTGTTGTTCGAATCAAAGCAGTCGCAAAAAGGTCTGTATCCCCAGGCTGCAACGTTGGCGGCAGACTGATTAGCTGACCCATCTGGAGGGGTTGTTCCGCACAGTGACTGGTCGTGACAAGTCCAGATGCAGCGGTCGTACTGCGGATTCCCCGAGAACACGCCGCAGTACGCCTGAACCTGACCGTTCAGCGGAATCGAAGCGGTGTACTCGGCAGGCGGGAACAGCCCGCTCACTGGTATCCAAAGCGGAGCGCCAGGCGTGCCGTTGCCCGGGCAGCCTTGAAAGTAATCGATTGGCGAACCTGCAACTCCTGCTGCTCCGGCCTCGGCCGCGCCGCCTTGTCCTCCGGGTGCTCCGCCCGCGGGGTCCCCTGCCGAACCCGCGAGCCCGGCTGAGCCCGAGGCGCCAGCCATTCCGGCAGTCGGCGCAAGCCCGGCGCTACCTGCGTTCGCTCCGGCTGAGCCTGCGCTAGGTGACCCGCCTTGAGGCGAGCCCGCTGCGCCGCTTGCCCCGCCCTGTCCCGTTCCGCCGAACGAACCTGAGCCAGCCTGCGCGCCGCCGCTGCCAGCAACTTGACCAGCGTCGGGCGCATCGCCTCCGGTTCCCGCGCCTGCATCCTGGTCCACGCGGTCACCGCCCCGATGCCTGAGCAGGATCGGCGTGTCGTCCACGGTGTCGAGCGAGCACCCGGTCAGCGCACAGACCAACGCGATTAGCAAGAGCTTCATGCTCCAATCCTAGCCCTGCTCGGACAGAAAACTTCCCTACCCAATGGCCGACTTCGGGCGACTACTCCAAGCCTTCGTTTCTATCGTTCGGGAAACATTCCCCAATCTGGACTTCTTAGGCGTTTATATCTACGAGGTTTTTTCTTGGAACGACACGGCGCAAACGGCCGACCTGAAGCCTGTCGGTAATTCCAAGATGCCTCAAGTGACAGGCGTTCAGCCTCGCTTGCCGGGGCTCCAAGTCAAGCTCAAGCCGGGTGACCAAGTGCTCGTGGGGTTCCAGGATGGCGACCCATCGCAGCCGTTCATCGCATCGCTGATGACAGGCGCGGCGAACGCAGGCGCTCTGCCCGTCGCAACGCAGGGGAGCATGGTGAGCACGAGCGTTTCGCTGGCGCCTGCATTGACCCCCGCAGGCGTTCCCATCCCAGCAAACTGGACCATCACGCTGCCGTTCAATCCGGCGCTGCCCCCGTGGACGCCAGCGATGGTCACGCCGGCAACGATGATTCCGTGCAACGCAAAGCTTTTCGGCGTGACGGCGTCCGGCTCGCTGCGAGTGAAGACGCTCTGACGTGGCCGATACCGCGACATACCTCGGCGTCCAAACCGCTGGCGGATGCGTTGTTGGCCTTGATGCTGCGTTCGGTCGCGTCGGCTCCGCGCTGCTCGCGCTGAACAACACAATCCTTGCGTACAACGCGCAGCTCGAGACTCAAGCCGAAGCGGTACTCACGGCGAAAGCGGCCATCCGAATCCCAGCGGTCGCGCTGCCATCGGTTCAAGTTGACGCTTCGTTTGACACTAATCTCGGTCTGACCGCGGACCTCGCTGACCCTGCGGCTTACCTGACTGGTCTGCTCGAGGGATTGGCCACGGTGCAAGCGAGCCTCGAGGCGTCGCTCCCCGTCGTTCAGCTCACCGACACCATCAACGCAAACCTTGACGTAGGCGTGGACTTCTCTGCACAGATTGCGGAAATCGACTTGCAGCTCGCCGCGCTCGTGAGCATCAGTGCGGCCATATCGGCAATCATCGCGGCGCTCTTGGCGGCAACGGTTGCGGTGTCCGCCGCGCTCTCTCTGTACGTGAACATGACTGCAACGCTCGCAACGCCCGGCGCGTTTGCCCTCATCTATAGCGGTACGCTCACGGGTTTCGGCGCGGCTCTTGATGCTGTTACACCCAGCACGGGGCTCCCCGGCAGCACTCAGATATTCGCCCCCGTCATGCTCGTGCAACAGGCTGACAATGCGGCCGTCAACGCGGTGCGCAGCATCTACCGGACGCTCTGATGGCTACCGATTTCGGCAGGGATATTTCGTGCACGACGGACCTTGACCCGTTGCTGAACGACGTAACGGGAAACGACCTGATGGTTCAGGTGTGCGTACGCCGTCTGTTCTGTCGGCAGGGCTCGTGCCTCTCGGCGCCGAACGCAATCACGCTCGACGTTCGAGACTTCCTGAACGGTTCGCTGGACCTGAGCCAGCAGAGCGCAACGCAAAACATCTCGGTGCAATGCCAGAACGCGCTGCTTGGCGATGAGCGGATTTTGAGCTGTACCGTTGATGCAACGTACACCTTCGCGACGAAACTGCTGGCGCTTCAGATACAAGCGAACGGCGCCAATGGCCCATTCTCTCTGACGCTCTCGGTCAATCAAGTCACCGTCCAACTGATTCGTCAAACCTGATGCCGACCCCTACGCTAACGCAGCTGTTCACGCCGCTCACCGCGGACCAAGTCTTTGCGTCCGAGCTGGACATCGCGGCGCAGGTTCAGTTGCCGGTCACCGCTTGGCAAGAACTGAGCTGCGGTCGTGAGGTTCTGTTCGTCACGGCGCAGCTCGCTTCAAACTTCACGGTTGGTGCGTTCGCAGGCGCGGCGGCGGGCGGCCTGCTCGACTTCGCGACGGGCGACTGGCTCACGCTGCTCGCCATCTCGAACTTCGGCGTCACTCGCATCCCGGCAACGTTTGGCGCTGGCATCGAAGAGTTTACGAACGTCGCGGCGGTCGACTACGACTTCGCCGCTGGCGAGCTTGTGCTCATCAACTCAGTCACGGGCGCGACATACACGAACGCGGAGGATGTGCACTTCCCCGCGGGCAGCGTTAGCGTTCCGACAGTAACGCCCGGAGTCATCATCGCGCAGACCGCGGGCACCACGGGCAACGCCGCGGTCGGTCAAGTCACATCGCTGCAAAGCCCCGTACTCGGCCTGTCCGTCACGAACACAACCGTCATTGCTGGCGTTGACGAGCAGTCGGACCCTTCGCTACGCACGCTCTGCCGCCTGAGCATGGCGCGCGCTTCACCGAACGGACCGGTAGACGCTTACTCGTACTTCGCGGTCACGTCGGTTCGCCTCGTGGACGGCGCGAGCGTCGGTGTCACGCGGACCAACGTAATCCAGCAGAACGGCACGGTCATCGTGTACGTTGCTTCGGCTAGCGGCGGCGTAACGGGTGACGCGAGCGACCCGAACACGGACCTCGGCGCGGTCAACGCGAACATCCAGAACAACTGCGTTCCGACCGGAATCACCGCAGCCACGGTCAGCGCTACGCCGTTTCCGCAAACCATCACGGCCGAGGTGTGGCGCGCGCGGGGCTCGACTATCGGCGACGATGCGCTGAAGCAGGCCATCAACAATCAGCTAATCGCCTACGTCGCTAGCGTGCCCATCGGCGGGTTCAACATCGGCACGGGAGGAACGCTGTTTCTTGATGCCATCATCGGGCAGATATTCCAGGCTGCGCCGGGTCAGGTTGTGCAGGTTACCGTCTCGATTCCCGCTGCGGATGTGGCGGTAAACTCCAATCAAGTTGTCACGCTCGGCACCGTCACAATCACCGTGAACCAAGCGCCATGAGTGTACCGATGCAGCCCGTACCACAGGGCACGAACTTCCGCGAGATGGTGCGGTTCATCTCGTACCCGCCGCTAGCGAACAACTTCGGCTATCGGTACATGTACTCGATTGCCATCCAGTGGGATGCAATCAGCGAGTACCTACGCATGGGCATCCTGGCGCGCATGCCGGGCTTCGGCACGGAAGAGGCACTGCCGTTCTCGGGCAACGACCGGCAGATTCTGCGCGGTCAAGCTGAGTCAACCGAGGGCTACATCGCGAGGCTGCAACAGGCTTACCCGACTTGGAAAACCGCGGGCAATGCTCAGAGCGTGCTCAAGCAGATTGCGGGATACTTCGCGGGCGACGCGCTGGGCGTGCCGCTGTTGCGCTACGTCGTGAACGGCATTGACCAGGATGGCAACCGCTTTGCCGACTGGTGGACGCTGCAAAACGGCACGCTGAGCTACCACCGTTCGCTGCCCAATAACTGGAACTGGGACAACACCTGGGACCAGGTGCGGTTCTGGGTAATTATCTATCGCCAGGCGTCGCTTGTCGCGTGGCGCATTGGCGACGGTCACACCATCGGTCAAGACAACTTGTTCATCGGCTTTGAGGGCACGAGCGACGTGACCGGTAAGACCATCAACGATGTGCGCGCGCTTATCAACAAGTGGAAGTGCGCGGGCTCGCATGCCTGGATACCCGCGGGGATGATATTCGCGGATGAGACGGTGCCGGGCCTGTTCGACCCAAACAATCCGCCTGGCCCGCCCATGCCCGATGGCACCTGGGACAACCCGGCCAACAGAAACACCAATGCCTTCTACCTCTCCGGGGTTTGAATGAGTACGCCTTACACACCGGTTGCCACCTATCACGGTCAAATCAACGTCACGGTTGATGGTGACCTAGCCAATGCGGGCGAATTCAACACACCCTACGAGCAGTGCGCGGACAACGCCGCCTTCTGTAAGGCGGTCATCGACCCGCTCATCACGGGTGGCACCATCTCGCCGAGCGGTTTCATTACGCTTGATACGAAGCTCACGGTTCCTTCGTTCCACTGCACAGGGGATGCAACGGTCGACGGTCCGATATTCAACAACGCTGGCGAGATTCTAACCGGGCAAGTCATCTGCTCGGGTGACGTGGGTGCAGATACTGTCACAGCCGAAGGCGATATCCAAACAGTCACCGGCAGCCTTGCCACAGCCGGCGCCAGCATTGGCCCAACAGGTGACTTCTCTGGTCGGAACGTTACCGCGTCGGGCAACGTCGCCGTTTCCGGCACGGCCGCGTTAACAGATGCGACCGTGTCCGGCGCGATGTCCGTTGCAGGTTCGATCATCGCCGCGCTGAACTTCTCTGTAACTGGCCGCCCGCGCGTGCGTTCTGTGCGCGGAGTCGATTCAGCGGCAGTTACTTACGCGGCTTACTTCAACATCATCTCGTTCCCCAACATGGCATCGGTCGACCGCATCGGAGCCAACGCGGCGGTAATCGATGCTGGTGGCGGGCAAGGCGACTGGATGATTCTGTGCATCGACCCGACAGCTCACCAGCTACAGGTAGATTTCCCAGGAGGGGCAACGGTTACTTTCCCTGTAGCAACGCTAGTGCCGCAAGCTGCACTGTTCGCTTTCATCGGCTCGGCCTGGATTGGCCCGCTGTTCCAGGTTTAACATGAGCGATACACCGCTAACGTTTTTGGATGCGCTCATCATTGGGCCGACCGGAGGCACAGGCCCGACGGGCCCGCTGGGCACGGGCGCAACGGGGCCAACCGCTACAGGTCCCACCGGTCCCGGCGGTCCAACGGGCGGCATTGGTACGGCTGCGCGCATCAGCTTCACCGGGCAGACGGGCTCTTCAGGCACGAAGACGGTGCTCACCGCGCCGACTGCCGACCTGTACGACGTGGACGCCTACTTAGAAATCACCGGTCAGCCGCTTAGCGGACAACTGACCTTTACACTATCCTGGACAGACCTGGCCGATAACCAAAACGGCACGACCGGCTCACTAGAGATCGGCTCTGGACAGTCATCATATATCTCGTTCAGCAAGGCGATCCGCATCGCGAGCGGAAACCTGACGTGCTTCACGACCGTGGGCGGGCTGTCGGGCACGCTTCACTACAACATGTATGTCAGCGCTAAGCAGCGCATCGACTGAGCTACTAACTAAAAAGGGTAAACACATGGCCGAAACAGCAATGAAGGTAGAGGTCTGCCTAACGCAGATTGTCAAGAACGAAGGGCGCATCATCGCGCGGTGCTTGCGCGCGGCGAGGCCGCACATCACGTGCTGGTCTATCTGCGACACGGGCTCGACGGATGACACCGTGGATATTATTCGGCGCGAGCTGGATGGCATCCCGGGTCGCATCGTGCACACGCCGTGGAAAAACTTCGGAGCCAACCGGACCGAGTCGTTTCGCCACGCGCAGCAGTTTCTTCGCGAGCGCGGCACCGTCGACAACGCTTGGTGTTTGCTGCTTGACGCTGACCACGAGATTGAGTCGAAAGGCTTCGCGCCCGGAGACCTGACGCAGGATTCGCACATGCTGGTGCAGCGGTCTGGTTACTTTCGCTACCCCAACACGCGGCTGGTGCGCGCATCGATCGACTGGGAATGCAAGGGCGTTACCCACGAGTATTGGGCGGGCGGCAAGAGCCAGAGCACGATTGCGACGCTTGAGATTCTCGACCACGAGGACGGCGGCACCCGCCCGGAAAAGCTCGTGCGCGACGAAGCGCTGCTACGCCAGGGTGTCATCGACGAGCCCGAGAACGAGCGCTACTACTTCTACCTAGCGCAGACCATTGAGGAGTGCGGCAAGCGCGACGAATCAATCGAGATGTACCGCAAGCGCGCCGCGATGGGCGGCTACGGCGAAGAGCGCTGGATGGCGCAGTACCGCATGGGGCGCTTGCTCCTGCTCGCTGGCCGCCACCAGGAAGGCGAGGCCGAGCTTGCGCGCGCGTGGCAGCAGAACCCGAGCCGCGCCGAGCCGCTGTACTGGCTGGCGAAACACCACCGAGAAAACTCGCGCAGCTACCTCGCGATGATGTACGCGGAGAAGGCCGCGGAGATTCCGCTACCCGGGCCCGATGCGCTGTTCGTCGAGAACCATGTCTACGAGTGGGGCCCGACGGAGGAGATTGCCATCAGCGCGTTCTACACGCACGAGCGCGACAAGGGCCGGGCGGCAAACGAGCTTTGCATCGCGAACCCCGCGACCGTGAATCTCGCGCTGAGCAATCAGGCATTCTACGCCTACCCGTTGCAAGGCGTTGTGGAGCGCGGCAACTATTCGGAGATTCCGAACAGCTTGCGGACGTTCGATGGGCTCGAGTATCGCCAGGGCACAACCTCCGTGCTCGATGGCATCGTGAGCACGCGCGTCATGTCCTACGACCAGAAGGGCGGTCGTGACTTCTGGTCGCGTTGTCCGGACGGGAAGTTTCGGACGGAGACCGTGCTTACGGATGGCGAGCGCCAGTGGCTCGTTGACTCCTCCCTCGAGCGCGAGATGTGGCCACAGGAAGCGCGCATCCTCGGGCTTGAGGATTGGCGCTTGTTCCGCCACGCTGGCCGCGTTTGGTTCGTTGCCAACTGCTGCACAACCCCCGAGGGTGGCGGCGCTCCGCAGATTGCGCTTGGTCGCTTGTCGGAGGACCTTCGCAAGGTCGACCGCTTGCTCGCGCCTCGCTACGCGGGCGGCGTCTCATGGTGTGAGAAGAACTGGCAGCCGCTTCCCGAGGACGTTGCCGCCGGGCTCGCGCCCGAGGGCGACTGGATTGGTATCGTCTACGCCTACGACCCGTTCACGGTCATCTACGTCCACGCCGAAACGGGCGAGGTCTACGAGGCCAAGCGCGGACCCGAGGTCTGCCGCAACCGATGGCGCGGCTCGGCTCCGCCGATTGACCTGGGCGGCGTTCTCGTCGGCATCGTGCACGATGTGTCGTACTTCGACAGCGGCAACATCTACACGCACCGCTTCGTCGCCATGAGCCCCGAGCTTGAGCTGGTCGCTTATTCCCCGTCGTTCATCTTCGAAAAGCGCGGGATTGAGTACACCGGGGGGATGCAGCTTGACGAAGCCACGGGACTTGTGCGTATCGTGTACACCGTAGAGGAGCACGTAAGCAAGTGGCTCACGCTACCGGTTGAAGCAATCATCACACAGTTCAAGTTTGCGCCGTTGACGGGTAAGGAGACGGTTCATGTCGAAATCGAACGCAGCACAGGCGAGGCCCAGCGAATCGCCGCCGAGTAACTACAAGCGCATCGAGCAATGCCGCGCGGGCGGCGGTGACCTCATTGACGTCTTGAGCCTGGGCGACCAGGCCATGACGGGCATCTTTCCGAAGCCTGGCGAAGTCGTCCCGACCGCGCCGCTCACGCTCGCGTGGTCTCCGGTGAGCGGGCTCTTGCAGCTTCGGCACACGTGCTCCCTGCCGGAGATGTACGGCGAAAACTACGGCTACCGCACGGGCCTGAACTCGGCGATGGTCAAGCACGTTGAGCGCAAAGTGTACGGCTTGCAACGGCAGGCCAACCTGAGCGCGGGTGACATCGTGCTCGACATCGGTAGCAACGACGGCACGTTGCTCGGCTTCTACCGAAACGACTTGCGGCGCGTTGGGATTGACCCGACCGCCGCGAAGTTCGGGCGGTACTACAAGCGAGGAATCGAGTTCGCAGCGGACTTCTTTTCTGCCGCGAAGTTTCGTGACGTTGTCGGCAACCGCAAGGCGAAGGTCATCACATCGCTCGCGATGTTCTATGACCTTGAGGACCCCATCGGGTTCGCGCGCGAGGTTGCCGAATGCCTCGCACCGGATGGCGTCTGGCACATCGAATGTCATTACCTCGGCGCAGCGCTGCGCGATGGCTGTTACGATTCAGTCGTACATGAGCATCTGGAGTATTACTCGTTCCGCTCGCTCACTCGAATCCTGGCCGCGGCTGGCCTCGATGTGCGCAGCGTCACAATGAACGATGTGAATGGCGGGAGCATGGCCGTCACGTGCGGACACGAGACGAAGGGAACGCCAGTAACTGACACGTTTGCGCACTGGCTTCTGAGTGAGGAAACGGTCAGCGGAATTCACCTCAAGCAGGCATACAGCCACTTCGCTTTCCGCGTTGCGAATCACCGAGACTCGCTCCGCAATCTGCTTGAGCGTCTGCGCACCGACGGCAAGAAAGTTTTTGCCTACGGCGCTTCGACGAAGGGCAACGTTGTCCTCCAATACTGCGGCATCGGTCCAGACCTCGTGCAAGCTGTGGCCGAGGTCAACCCGGACAAGTTCGGCTGCGTCACACCGGGCACGAACATCCCAATCATCAGCGAGTCGGAAGCGCGCGCGATGAAGCCGGATTACTTCTTGGTCTTGCCGTGGCACTTCCGAGCGGGAATCATCGAACGGGAACGCGAGTTTTTGGCGAACGGCGGGAAGATGATTTTCCCGTTTCCTTCGATTGAGGTTGTGTGACTGCGCACTACGTTCTGTTCATCGGGTTGTTCCTGGCCTTGGTTGCCGTTTCCGTGGCTGCCATGCACGGCGTGTCCTGGTTGATTAAGGCGCCAGTATGCCTCGCTCTGGGATACGGATTCGGATGTGTTGAGGCAAGATTCAGAGAGCGAACATGAGCAACGAACTTCCAAGGCGAGTCCGCGCCGACAAGATGGTGCTAGCCGAGCGCCGGATTCTCGAGGCCCAGCGCGCGGTTGAGGATATGCCGGCGGACGTTGGGTTGACCGAGGCTGGCGAACTTCTTGCGCGAGCGCGGGAGAAGGTCGCTGACTTCGTGGACGCTCAGGGCGGAGCGGAGCGATGACCACTAGCAACACGACGCGCGAGGAAGCGGAGCGGTTTGCACGATGGACCAGCGATGGCGCGCATATGCAGCAACCGCTAAAGCCTCTGACCGGCGAAGAGATAAAAGAGCTGATGCGCAGAGCCGCTCCCGGCGCGAATCAGTTACTGCGCGATCTGGAACATGCTCATCGGGTTGGATGGTCGCGCGCGCGGGGATTGCTGCTGCGATGAAGCCCGTTGACATCTTCTCCCTGCTCATTCTCGCCACTATCGCCGCCGCGCTGGCGTTCGTTTGCGGGGCGCAGTGATTCCGAAGTTTGCTGAGCTTACGTGCGCGCCGGAAGCGCTGCACAACCTGCGCGAAACCCTTGAGCGTGAGGGATACCGCGAGGATGATTGCCGCGTGGACATTGACGTGCTCGGAGGTTCGGTTGACCATCTCGACCTTGCAAGTAGTCGCGAACTTTGGCGCGGGCACTACGCTCGGCGCGTGACTCCGCTGGGCGCATGGTGGCACATGCTCTCGCTTCCGATGAACATGTTCGAACTGAGGGCGCGTGTGGGCTGACTCGCTCTGGCGTCGTCTAGCGCCATGGTTCGCGCTCAAGCAGTTCGCTGACCGCGACTGGCGCAACTACTACGAGCGAAGTGGTTACGCGCGCAGGCGTTCTGATGTTCAGATTCCGGGCTACGTGATTGACTTGGAATGGGGCGACTGGGTTGAGTCTGACGCGATGTTCCTGGAGCGGATTCTGGGCGAGCTGAGCCATGCCCGTTAAGTTTCCCCGCGAGCCCAACATCGCGATGCGCCTGCTGCACTGGGCATTTCAGATTCACTCGCCAACGCGAGCCTTTCTCGGGATGCCGTCGTGCTATTCGTTCATGGGCGCACTTCGCGGCAAGCGCGACACGTACATCTCGCCCGAGCGTGTCGCCGAGTTCAACCGCGCGCTGGATGAGATGGCGAAGAAGTTACATGCGAAGAGTTGAAACCGAACAAGTCGCGCAACTTCTCGTGATGACGCTCGCCTGCGCGATGCTGTTCTACCCGAGCGTGCCGGCCATGCTGCTGCTCGGTGCTCCGCTCGGCCTGCTCGCGGGGCTTGCGATGGCGTTGAGGTACTGTTAGGGTTTGCGCGTGACATGGTCAGCGGAGCCCGCGCAGTCTGCATTCGCGCCTCTGGCCTCGCGAGCCGTTTTCGTTTTTGTCCGGCTCGCGAACGCAACTCCAACGTGTCCCGCCGCTCGCACGGAAAGTCAGACTGAGCGGCATAATCCGCGCGTGTCCCCGGTGGGCTAGTCGGCCTTATGAGCGATGAGGGCGCGTTCAACTCGTGCCGCGCGGACTACCACAACCAATCCGCTCTTCGCATTCGGTTCCTTAGTTTCCGAAGCGCCTGCTTCTCGATGACCTGCACCATCTGCCGCGATATTCCGAGCGCCGCCGCGGTCTCCTCCTCGGTGTAGCTTCGCGACGGGTCAGCGTTCAGCAGTTCGAGGATGGCGGCGTATTGCAGGTCGCGGGTGTCATGCATTGGGTTTCAGATTACACGATGCGGAGCGGGCACGTCTAGTCCCAGTAGCTCTCGCCACAGCTCAGGCATTCGACTTCGCTCACGCTGCGGGACTCGCCTTCGTCGTAGCTCTTGCGCCACGTGATTGGGTGGCCGCATTCCTCACACGCGCTGGCGCACTCGTGAAAACCCAGCGCGGACAAGCGCGACTCTTCTTCGGTCACTTCCGCACCCTGACGCCTCGATATCCGTCGCCCAAGCCCGAAGTAATCTCGCGCGGCAACTCTTCCAAGTCGCGCGCGGTCAGCTTCGCTCCGGGCCAAAGTGTCGCAAGCGCATCATTCACCGCTGCGAGTGACTGACAACTCCGGCGGGTTACTATGCGCTCGTTCTGCTTCTTGCCCGTGCCGCTGGTGAAAACTTCGACGTAGAAGGTCATCGTACGCGCGCAGCGTATCGCCTTCCGCGCGAGATTAAAAGGGCCGCTCGGTCTGCTCTGACATCGAAGCAAACCGAGCGGTTTTCCTGCGCGCCTTTTCCGACAGCCCGCGATGTCCGGGCCCCGGGGCGACGGACTGAGTCCGTGCGAACCCAAGCCTTACCACAATGCCCACCGTCACCACAACCCCCGCAACGCTGTGGGTCGTTCCCATCACGCCGACCGCAACCGTTGGCCAAGTCGACCCGCCGGATGACTGCAACGTTATCGACGTGGCGGGCGAAGTTGGGCTCGACGTGACTTGTCAAGACCACGAAGCCCAGGACGCTGAGACCTAAAGACCCATGGCATTCCGCAGAAAAACAACGGCCGAATCTGTCACGGTCGAATTCGACTGGACAAGCGACAACCCCGCGCTGCGCGAGGGCGAGCTTATCGTTTCGTCCGAGTGGCAAGCCACGCCGAACGACGGCTACATCACGTTCACGCCGCAGACCTTCACGCCGCTCACGACGACGATTGTTGTGGGCTCGGGCCTTCCGAATCAGGTCTACACGTTCGCGAACACCGTGGTAACGAACTCGGTTCCGCCGCAGACATTGCAGCGTTGGATTGAGTTTGAGGTTCTGCCGGTCCCGTTTTCGCCCATCAACCCCATCGTTTTGGGCACCGGTCCGACGGGTCCCGCGAGCAACGTCACGGGTCCGACTGGACCCGCTGGAACGGGCGGCGGCGGGACGGCGGGCACTGGCTCGACCGGACCTACCGGCCCAGCAGGCGGACCCACCGGAGCGACCGGCCCAAGCGGCGCTCCGGGCTCGGGTGGCACGGGCCCTACGGGACCGGTCGGAACGGGCAGCACTGGCCCGACCGGCGCAGCGGGGTCCGGCGGAAGCGCTGGACCAACTGGTAGCACGGGCCCCACGGGCACGGCCGGCGCGGCTTCGACCGTTACGGGGCCCACTGGCCCAAGCGGAGCGAACGGCGCAGGCGGAGCCACGGGGAGCACCGGGCCGACGGGTTCTGCGGGAGCGGCGTCAACGGTTACCGGACCGACAGGCGCGACAGGTGCCGGCGGCACGGGCGGAGCGACGGGTCCGACCGGGAGCACTGGCGCATCGTCAACGGTCACAGGGCCGACGGGCGGAACCGGGCCGACGGGCTCTACTGGTTCGGCTGGCGCGGCGAGCACCGTCACTGGACCAACGGGTCCGAGCGGTGGCACGGGTGCCACGGGTGCGCCTGGTACCTCGAGCGGCACGGGCGCGACTGGCCCAACTGGGCCCACAGGCTCGACCGGAGCAACGGGCTCCGCCGGCGCGGCGACTAACACCGGCGCAACAGGACCGACCGGCGCGGCGGGAACCGCTGGCGCTACGGGTCCGACCGGACCGAGTGGCGCAGCGGGCGCAGCCTCGACGGTAACCGGCCCGACAGGAAGCACGGGACCTACCGGAGCCACTGGCAACACTGGGCCGACAGGCGCTGCGGGGAGTGCCACGAATACCGGCGCCACTGGGCCCACGGGCGCGACAGGCAGCACGGGAAGCACGGGTCCGACTGGGAGCACGGGGCCGACCGGAACGGCAGGAAGCGCCACCAATACGGGAGCAACCGGTCCTACCGGTGCGGGCGGAGCTGCGTCTACCGTCACGGGTCCAACGGGCTCGACAGGTTCGACCGGACCCACGGGCGCGAACGGTGCGGCGAGCACGGTAACGGGTCCGACCGGCAGCACGGGCCCGACTGGTGCCAACGGCGCCGCGTCGACAGTGACCGGACCCACGGGCTCGACAGGGCCCACGGGTTCCGCTGGAAGCGCAACCAATACTGGAGCGACGGGCCCAACCGGCTCGACGGGCAACACGGGTTCGACGGGACCGACGGGCAACACGGGTCCAACGGGTAGCGCTGGCTCCGCAACCAACACAGGTGCGACCGGAGCTACAGGTGCGACCGGAAGCACCGGCAGCACTGGACCGACGGGCTCGACGGGGCCCACCGGTACGGCCGGAAGTGCGACGAATACCGGCGCGACAGGACCGACTGGCAGTACTGGCCCCACGGGCGCCGCATCAACTGTCACCGGTTCCACTGGTCCGACGGGCCCAACCGGGAGCACAGGTGCGACCGGAACAATCAGCAGCACGGCCACCGGCCTCGCTGTGCTCGCGTTCACGGAAACGAACGACGGCAACTCGGGCGCGGGTACCGTCAACATCAACTGGGCGACGAGCACACGTCACAAGATAACCCTAACGGGTAATCCAACATTTACGTTCACTGCTCCGTCGTCCGTCACCTCGATTATCTTCAAGATTATCCAGGACGGCACCGGCTCGCGGACTGTCACGTGGCCCGCTGCGGTCACGTGGCTTGCCGGTGTAACGCCGACGCTTTCAACGGCAGCTGGTGCCACCGACTTCATCACGTTCTATTACGACGGAACCACTTACTGGGGGTCGTCGTCGACAACGGCGAGCGGCTCGACGGGCCCCACTGGGCCAACGGGGAGCACTGGTTCCACTGGCCCAACCGGAACCGCAACGAACACTGGAGCGACAGGCCCGACCGGACCGACGGGCTCGGCTGGATCGAATGGCGCGACGGGCTCCACGGGTCCAACCGGTTCCACGGGGCCGACGGGCACCGCAGGGTCCGCGACGAATACCGGAGCAACCGGGCCCACAGGGTCAACCGGTAGCACCGGACCCACGGGTCCGACTGGTTCAACAGGCGCAACCGGAACAGCAGGCTCCGCTACGAATACTGGCGCAACTGGCCCAACGGGACCGACTGGCGCAGGCGGCGCCGCTGGTGCGACTGGTGCGACTGGTCCGACAGGAAGCACAGGAAGCACTGGCCCAACCGGGAGCGCTGGCTCTGCAACCAACACGGGCGCGACGGGCCCGACCGGAAGCACAGGGCCCACTGGCGCAACGGGCCCAACGGGGAGCACCGGCAGCACGGGCGCTAACCCAATCGTCAACGAAGTCGATAGCGGAAACTCCGGCACCGCTAAGACGCTCGACTTCACCACCGGGCCTAACCAAAAGTCGACTCTTACCGGCAACGTGACCTACACGTTCACCGCGCCGAGCAACAGCCGGCACGTGCAGGTCCGCATGGTTCAAGACGGAACCGGCGGCCGCACCGTCACGTGGCCCGCCACTGTGAAATGGGCGAGCGGAACGCAACCCGTCTGGGTTACTACTGCCGCGGCCGTTAACATCGCGTCGTTCTACTACGACGGAACCAACTACTGGGGCATGGGCGGAGTCGGCTTCGCATGACAATCGCAGTTGGCGCGCACGTCAGCAAGCACAGCACGTCGCTGGTCACGGTCACGACAACCAATGCTGTTACCTCGACGGCTAGCGGCAGCTCGTTCGTTGTCTTCACGACTACGGGCGGGGCTACCGCGCCGACCATTACGGACAGCAAGGGGAACACTTACACGCAGATCGGCTCGACGATTGCCGGCGGCCTCGGCTACTGCGCAGCGGCATACATCAAAGTCAACGGCACAGGTGGCAGCTCGCACACGTTCACAGCGACGACAGGAACGAACGAGAACACGTCCCTCTATGCCGTTGAAGTCACTGGCGCGCTCACAACCGCATCAATCCAGGACCGGTCGCCCGCTGGCATTCTCGACACCGCAAGTCCGTACACAACGAACCTGACCGGGGCCACGACGCAGGCAAACGAACTGCTGCTTGCGTTCGCTGCAACGGGCACGGCAAGCGGAACCGAGACGCTTACGTGGGGCAACAGTTTCACGGCTATTGACGCCGAGGGCGACGCGAACTTCTCGACGGGTGGCGATGCGCAGTTGGTCGTCTCAGCGATGGGCTCTTACCAGGGCTCGGTTACTTCGTCCGGCGCTGGCACGACTGAGGCAGTGATGTTCATCCTTTCCCTGCGCAGCGCTGTGCCGGGTAACCCGGTCGGCATCTTCTACGGCGGCGGCACGACGAGCTGATGTACTACACGGACATCTTCCCTTCGACGGCTAACCCAATCGGAAGCCCGTGGGTCAACAACGGAACGCTCTGGACGAAGTGTCAGAGCGTGGCCAACAAGGTCTACGGAACGCAGGACGGAAGCGGTGCGTTCGACGATTCGTTTAACCTGCTGGTCGGCTTCCCTGCAAACCAAAGCGGCGAAGCAAACATCTTCGATACGGTCGGCACGGCATCCGACCCGGTGGCGTTTCACGAGATCGAGATATGGCTGCGCGGCGCAACGGCCTCGACAAGCGCAACGGGCTACGAGTGCACCATCGGACGGCGCGCCGACAATCACACAACGTATTCCGGGGTGACTCGGTGGAACGGGCCCTTCGGGGACTTCACGCCGTTCCCTGACTTTGGCGCGGTGCCGGGCGGATTCGGCAACGGCGATATCCTGCGCGCGAACATCGTCGGCAACACCATCACGATGACGATTCAGCACGTGGGCGACACTTCACCCACGACCATCGGCACCGTGGATATCACGTCGCTTGGCGGCACGGTCTACAGCACCGGCAATCCCGGCATCGGCTTCTTTCAACAGGGCGGCGCGGCGGGGATCAACACGCTCGGCTTCTCGCGCTTCACGGCTACGGACCTCAACCCAGGCGGCAGGTTCTTCTCTCAGAGCTTCGGCAACACAACATGAACATCGTTTATTACCAAACGGATACGCTTGGCCGTAGCGGAGGTCTAGGCTGGGATGACCCCGCAAACACCTTCAAGGTTCTGCTGTGCTCAGTCGACTACGTTCCGGACCCAACGCAGCAATTCGTTTCCGAGGTCACGAACGAGCTGAGCGGAACGGGCTACTCGCGGCTCGCACTCGCTGACTTATCCGTTGTGGCGGACAACCCAAACGCGCGAAGCAATTATCTCGCTCGCAGCATCGAGTGGAACCCGCTAAACGCCGGCACGGCCGCGTGGGTTGTCGTCTTTCAGCAGGTCACGAACGACGCTGACTCGCTGCTCGTCTGCGCGCTCGACCTGCGCAGCGCTACGCAACCGGATGGCGTTCCGACGTCGCCAAGCCTCACGCTCGTTTTCGGCGTGGCTCCCATCGGACCCGTGTTCTCGGTCTACGGCATCATGGCGAATGGCCCGACCGGAGCCACGGGCGCGACCGGTGGAACGGGCAGCACGGGTCCCGCGGGCGGGCCCACGGGCGCGAGCGTAACCGGTGCTACGGGCCCAACAGGCGCAGGCTCGACGGGCCCGACAGGCGCGGCAAGTTCTGCCATTGGACCCACGGGTCCGGCTGGCACCGGCACGACTGGACCGACCGGAGCGGCGTCGACCGTCACCGGAGCCACGGGCAACACTGGCGCGACTGGGCGGACCGGCGGGACAGGGCCGACGGGTGCAACCGGAGGCCAAGGTGTCCAGGGCGTCACGGGCCCGAGCGGCGGGACCGGGCACACGGGCGCTACGGGCTCGCAAGGTGCTTCCGGCGCTCAGGGTGTGCAAGGTGTCACAGGTCCAACGGGAAGCGTGGGCACGGGCACGACGGGCCCGAGCGGACCAAGCGGAGCGAGCTTCACGGGACCAACCGGAAAGACTGGGCCAACGGGCGCAGCCTCGAGCGTGACGGGTCCGACCGGCGCCACGGCAGCGACGGGCGCGACAGGCGGCACGGGTCCAACCGGCAGAACTGGCCCGAGCGGAGCTTCGTCCAGCGTGACCGGCCCGACCGGAACGGCTGGGCAGCAAGGTCCAACCGGCCCCGATGGTTCGCCAGGCGCGAACGGAACGACCGGCCCCACTGGGCGGACCGGGCCAACTGGCTCGGCGTCCACGGTGACAGGCTCGACGGGGCCCACCGGTTCGCAGGGCGCGCAAGGCGTGACCGGCGCAACGGGGCACACGGGTCCAACCGGAGCCGCGGGCGCGGCCGGCGCAACGGGTTCGCAGGGAACGCAAGGCAACACCGGCCCAACTGGTCGCACGGGCGGCACAGGCCCGACCGGAGCGGGCGGAGCGACCGGCGCGCAGGGCACGGCGGGTACGACCGGAGGCACGGGCGGAACAGGCCCGACAGGACCTACTGGGCGAACGGGCGCGACTGGCGCGCAAGGCACGGGCGGCAACACGGGCCCGACCGGCGCGACCGCTGCAACCGGAGGCACGGGCCCAACCGGTCGGACTGGCCCAACAGGCGCGAGCGTAACCGGTGCTACGGGCCCAACAGGCGCAGGCGTCGGCACCACGCGCGAGCTGTACCTAGTCGGTCAGACGGGCAGCATCGGCGACACGAACATCTTCGCGAGCATTCCCGCGAAGGGCATGTGGACCGTCGTGACTCACGCGGCAGTCACCGCAACCGGAACAACCGGAACCTTCGCATCGCAGGTCAAGGCAACGGGCGACTCCGGTGCATCGCAAACGCAAACGCTCATCACTGGCCTCGCGTTGAACGGCGCGAACGAAAGCGGAGCAGTCGGGCAGATTGAAACGGATGGCTCAACGCATCCCAAGTACAACGTGACGTTGACGAGCCCGGGAGGCTCGCCGACTTACTCGCTGCGGATTGTGGTGACGAGAGTTTCGCAGCTCTGACAGACTCAGTCGCTCATACGAGCCCGCTAGTCGCGGCGTTCCTCGGCGCGTTTCCTTACCCTTAACGTGCGGGTATGTCGGCGTGGCTAGTGGGTTCCTATGAGCGACTGAGTTTCTCTTTCGCATCGCTTGCCTTGAGCGCCTTCGCCTGCCCATGCAGACACCGCGAACAGTAATCGCTCTGCCCGCCCTTCGGGCTCGTGTTGCTCGCGACCGTCACGCGCGAAATGCCCAGGCCGCAGAACGTGAAGGGGGAGAACGGTGCGGAGCGGAGGTGGTACTTTGGCTTGGGGCTCACCGTCCTGCCTCCAACATCTTCAAGTCAGCATCCGCCATCATCTCAATCAGCTCGCGAAAGCGGACCTTCGGTTCCCAGCCGAGCAGGCGCTTTGCCTTTGAGGCGTCGCCCACGAGCAAGTCGACCTCAGCCGGACGAAGCAACGCCGGGTCCGTCACGATGTGCTTTCGGTAGTCGAGACCGAGGCGTGAAAAAGCAATCTCACACATCTCGGCAACGGTGTGCGTTTCGCCCGTCGCGATAACGAAGTCGTCGGGCTTGTCCTGTTGGAGCATGAGCCACATCGCCTCAACGTAGTCACCAGCGAAACCCCAATCGCGGCGCGCTTCAAGGTTTCCCATGCGCAGCGAGTCAATCAGCCCGAGCTTGATTCGCGCGGCTCCGTTCGTCACCTTGCGCGTCACGAACTCCATGCCACGACGGGGCGATTCATGATTTTGGAGTATGCCACTGACCGCGAATAGCCCGAACGACTCGCGGTAGTTGACCGTGATATAGTGGCCGTAGACCTTCGCAACTCCGTAGGGTGAGCGAGGATAGAACGGCGTTAGTTCATTCTGCGGCGACTCGCGAACCTTGCCGAACATCTCCGAGCTTGACGCCTGGTAGAAGCGCGCTGTTGGGCACGTGTGGCGAATCGCTTCGAGCATCTTCGTCACGCCGAGCCCGGTAAACTCGCCAGTCAAAACCGGCTGGCTCCAGCTCGTCGGCACGAACGATTGCGCTGCCAAGTTGTAGACCTCGTCCGGCTTCACTTCGCCGATGATGGCCGCTAGCGAAAACTGGTCGAGCAAGTCGCCCTGGTGAACGTTGACCTTTTCGATGATGTGCGCGATTCGCTCTGTCCGCTCGAGGGACGAACGCCGCACGATTCCGTGAACATCGTAGCCCTTCGCGAGCAGAAGCTCCGCGAGGTAGCTGCCGTCCTGACCTGTAATACCCGTAATTAGCGCAATGCGAGCCTTACCCATGGCCGCCGAGGATACACAATGCTCCACTCGTTTACAAGCTGGCTCGCCAGCATCGACCCTGCTGCGCCCGCCGCGGCCCTGCTCGCGTTCGTCTTCACCGCCATCTACAGCGTGCGCCGCTGGTGGCCGAGTGGCTGGCTCTGGATTGAGAGCAAGGTTCCGTTCGCCGATTCGTTCGACACGGGCTGGTTCGCGTCGCTCATCTGGAAGACGGTCCAAGCGCTTCCGGGCATGCTGCTAGGCGCAGCCACGGCTGCGCTGTCATCGGGTGGCAGCATCAAGGCGTCCCTGCTCGGCGTGCTCGCTGGGCTCGGCGCTTCGCTCGCTCACGAGCTGATGGCGCACTACAAGGGAGCCGTTGGGCAGCCGCGCGACAAGTCGGGCTCGGGCGGCGCAAGCGCTGATGTCATTCACATCACGCTCACGCCGGACGCCCGCATCCCGAGCAACCCGCCTCCGGCAGCGCTGCGAAGCTTGCTGCTCGCGTGCCTCGTGCTCGGCTGCTCGCCGGCCGCAACGCAGCGAGCCGAAGCGGCAGGCGCAGCGGCGGCTGAGTGCCTCGCCAACCCCGCGGTCAAGGCCTGCCTTGACCTTTGCCGCTCGCCGGTTGACGCAGGTTCGGACCAGTGAACGCGCAACTTGACTGGCTGAACGCGCCGGAGTTTCCGGACACGAAGCTAACGCCGACCGTTGCAACGCCATGCACGCCGCAAGTCATGTGCGCGGCGCTCGCGGCGGCATGGCTGCGCCTGTTCGGAACGGAGCCAGAGCCTCACTCGCTCGCCATCCTGCTCTCGCAATGGGCGCTCGAGACGGGCCGGGGCAAGGCTTGCTTTTGTTGGAACATCGGCAACGCGCGCCCGCCGACAACGCGCGGTGACACGCTCTGCTGCCAACTGACGCACGTTTCGGAAGTGCTCGGCGGGGTCGAATACTTCTTCGCTCCGCCATCGCGCGGCTCGACCTTCCGCGCGTTCGCATCGCTTGACGAAGGCGCTGACTTTTACCTCGGCCTGCTTCACTCGCGCTTCGCTTCTGCGTGGCCCGCGGTGCTCGTAGGTGACCCGGTTGGATACGCGCAAGCCTTGCACGCTGCGCACTACTTCACCGCGGACGTGAACCAGTACTCGCACACGATGCAGCAACTGGTCGAGGAGTTCCTGAAGGTGGCCAACGGTTACGAAGCCGAGCCCCACGAGATACCGCCCGACGTTGCGCAGGCCGCACAGTCGTCATGGCTCGCGGAGTTTCACCCGGAAGAGTCAGCGGCCGACAACCTCAACGGTGAGCCATGACCGTGGACAAGGACGCCGCGACGCTTCCGCCTCCGCCGCTTGCGGTCAGCCCCGAGACGGAGATGATTCTAGCTAGGCTTGACAGGATCGACGGTCGGCTGACGCTGCTAACCGATGAGGTCCTATCGCTCAAGAGTTCAGTCTACGAGAACGTGAAAGAAGCGAACATGGCCGTGGCGCTTGCAACGCTCGCCGGAAACCATGTCAACGACGTAGCCTCGCGCGTTGAGCAACTCGTGGAAGAGCAACGCGCATCGTTCGAGGTTCTCGGCGGTGTGAAAGAGGCGAGCGGCTCAGCGATCGACATGGCCAGCGATGCACTCAAGCTCGGAAAGCAAGCCGTGAAGCTCGCAGCTTGGACCGGGAACATGACCAAACAAGTCGCTGACCATCTCGGCCTAAAGCTCGTAGACGAAGATGACGAACCAACCCTTGAGCTACTCCGCACTTTTGGTCGATGACTACGCGCCACTACGCCACGCGGTAACGCGCATCCTTCGCCGCACGTGCGCGATGCGCGTTACCGAAGCGGCATCCGGTCAGGCCGCGCTGGACATTCTCGAAGCGCACACATTCGACGTAATCGTTTCAGACCTTCGGCTTCACTCGGTTCCGAACGGCCAAGCGCTGCTGCTCATCTGCGCGCGGCTCTACCCGGACATGCGGCGCGTTCTGCTGACAGCTCACACGTCGGCCGACCTCGTCATCTCGGGCGTGGCCGACGAAGTGCTCGACAAGATGCTGGACTCCGGCGTGATTGCCGAGACGGTTTGCCGGTTGGCTAAGGAGCCTCGCCAGTGAGCGTCTCCGCCGTGTGCAGCATCTCCTTCAGCGCGCAGACAAGATGCTCGGCATCCTCGCCGCTGACAACTCCACCGGGCGCCATGCCCAGCCCTTTCGTCACTTGCTCAGAGGCTAGATACAGCTGATAGGTCGTTTCTTTTCTCTGTTCGTCTGACATCGGTTTACCCTTTCGTTCTGCCCCTGGAGCTTCGGCTCTGGGGGCATTCTTTCGTTTCAGAACTCGTCAATCTCGCTTCTGGACTTTGCAACAAGCCCGCTTCCCGGTGTTAACCAGTGCAGAAACGTGGCCATGCATCGCGCGCAAAAGTCAAACTCTCGCGCCCTCTCGGGGTTTGCTGCGACATATCTTCCGGCTGACTTTGCTGCGCGCTCAGAAAGTCGGATAGAGTCTCCGCCTTCGGTGAATTCGCCTCGGCACTTGTCGCAGATGATTATCTCTTTACGCATTGGGCGCTCCCTTAACGGTTTGCGTCACCCGCTCGCCGCACTTGTCGCAGACCAGAACGAGCACCGTGCTGCCTTGCGCCGCTTCGCGTTCCTCTTTAATCATGCGCCTTAGCTCCCACTCCGACAGGCCGCGCGCGCTGAACCCGTTCGACTGAATGCTCGGGACAACCGTCGTCGCAATCACCCTCCACTGGTGCGCGCACGGCGGGACGAAGGTTGCGGAGTCGATGCGGTCCTCCAACGTGTTCACTCGGCCCTCAAGCTTGCGACCCATCAGGCCTAGCCAGAGCAGCGATGCGCAGGTGCCGATGGTGAGCGCGACTAGTTCAATCGTCACTTCGCAACCTCCCAGTCATTCGCGAGCAAGTCAGCCCATTCCGGAATCCACGGCCGCTCAAGCTTCCACGAAGCTAGCGGCGAATCCCACTTGTTAAACGGCTCGCTTTCTGTGCGCGCGCTCTCGTAAAAGTACGACGCCGACAGGTCAACCCAGCCCTCAAGCGGCAACGTCACGACCTTGCCGCAGAGGCAAACGGCCAACGGCGCCGGCCACGTCGCGCGGCGGAAGTAGACCGCGGCGCCGCCGTGCCGTAGGCACAGGTCACGGATTCTGCCGAGGACCCATGCGAAGTCTTTCATGGCTCGTCCACGCTCCCATCCGGGAACAGCGCATCGCTCACCGCGCCCGACGCCTCGCATTCGCAAAGCGTCTCGAATTCCAAGTCGCAAGCTTCCTTGAGCAACTCGCGCGACGTGGGCAGGTCGTCCTTTTCGAAAGCGATGACAGCCTCCCCGAGAAGCTCGGCGACTTGGTTGAGGTCGGCCGTGATTGCAGCGTTGCGCGCGGTCAGTTGACGTTTCGCCGTGAGGAGCAGGCCACGCATTCGCTCGGAGATGGGGCCGACGATGTACCACTGTGTATCGTTGCCCATGGCCTTAATCCTCCGGAAGGCGCTGCGCGCGCCCAGCGGACACAGCGTAAACCGGCAATTGGCCTAGCTGGATGCTATCCCATCGCGCGTGCGCGCCATCGCGGAACGGTGGGCTAACAGCGTCGTTCTTCGCGTCGTAATGCCTACCGGCTTCGCCAGTGCTGTGCGTGTTGCCAAGGGTTACCTTGTACTCGGTCAGGTTCGGCAGTGGCTCGCCATCATCGTCCTCACGCTCGGCGCGAATGTCGTACTTTCCCAGCGCGAGCACGAGCGAGTAAACGCAGCGGCAAGTGTAGAATCCGGTCTCGGTGGTGACTCCGCCGTCAATATCTTCCCAGCGCAACTCAAGCCGCGGTGCGCGCATCTCTGATTCGGGAATCGTGCTCACGGCAACCCCGCAAGCAACCGCCGCGCTACGGCGACAGCATCGAACTTGCGGCCGTCGCCGGGGATTTCTTCCTTGTGTGCCGAGACGACCTCGTCAGACGCTTCCCAGTAGTCAGCGCCGATGACATGGGCCCCAAGCGTTTCGCTCACAACAAGCGTAACCAGTCCAGCTCCGGCGTCCGGGTGTTGATACGCCTCGTGCGTCTCCCGCACCATCCGCGTGACCTCGCGCAGGGAGGGCTTTTTCATTGTCGAATTGCTCGTGGTCATGGTAATACCTTTGGCTCAAAGGTAGCTCGGCACCTACGGAAGCCGGGACTCCGCCTCTTCCAACATCCTACGGTAAGCGCGCAGGGAGTGTTCCTCGCGCTCGATGATTCGCTTGGCTGCCCGGTTCGCTTTCAGTTCAGCGATGCGGTACAGTGTCCCGCCGACTTGGCCTTGCAGGCTGGCGACGCGCGCGGCTGGCGAGCGGGTGCCGGCGGCTAGCTCCAGGTAGGTCCACTCGGTGTTACGCTTTTCCATTTCGATTGACCTGTATTGCACGCACCGTGCCTACTGCTCCAAGGCGTGGCGCGGACTCAACTCAACTTCGCAATCTGCCATCCCAACCGAGTGCCGCCGCGCGAACCACTCGGCATCGGCTTTCCGGTCGAAGTATGCGTGGAACTCGGCGCCTGTGCGGCGACTGCGCCACAGGACCCTGAATGCTTTCGGTTCTGACCAGAGCTTGGAACTCGGGCCTGTGATGGTGACTTCGTTGGGGGTTACGCTGTATTGCATGGGAATCACTCGCCTCCGTTCATCGTCCTGCCAAACCCAACCATCGCCTCAACCGGCATCTCGTTCCGCTTGTTCACGACTTCGTCAACGAACTCGTTCCACTCCTGGTGACCCATGAGCAGCATGATAGTCGCGATGTCGAGGTCAATGCAACCGTCGCACAGGGTCACCGCGCTTACGGTCGGGGCGTCGTAGTCACCGGTCAGGGTGACCTCGACTTCGCTGGTGACGTTGCGGATGGTCAGGTCTACGAGGATTGCGTTCATCTTGGATTGTCTCTAGTGCATGCGACATGCCAGGCTTAGCTACGCGGAAACGCCGCTATTCGCTGGCTGTTGCGTCACGCTTTCAGGCGTAACCGTCACCGATGTTACAGGTCTGGTTACGCTCCGCAGGCAAAGCCAATAGTGGCTCGTATCCCGAAACTCCTCCCTGTCCTGCCGCTGTTCCTCGGCCTCAACCTGGGCCTCCGTGTTCGGAATCCTGGCCAGCAGCGCCATGAATTCTCCGACTGAGACTCGGCGCGGGTCGCTCACTTGGCACCGATTCTGAGCAGACGGTTTGCGCCTTCGGCCATCCAGCGGGCTTCGTTGACCTCAAGCCTGGAATAAGCGATTGCGTAGACCAGCGCGGCATCCAGGGAGGCGCAACTGGTGCTCGTGCCTTTCCTGTTCACGTACACGTGAAACGACGAGTTTTCTTCAACGCCTCCGGTCGGGCGACCGTCCTTGAACTCGTTAGCCTGGTGCTCAAGGATTTGGTACGGGCCGACATCATGCCAGCAGATGGCCTTGCCCCAAACGAACAGCTCGGGGCGCTCCCGCACGGTGGCGTAATCTGAAGTCTTGTCGCTTTTCACTGTGCCCTCAGCGCCGCCAGCACGGCATCCGCCTTCGCCAGCGCGCGGCAGACTTCAAGGAAAGCCGTGTCGTACGACTCGCAGAAGCCCGCCACATCGCTCGACTGGAACGCGCGGCGGATGCCCGGCATGGCCTCCTGCGCGGCGGTCAGCGAGGCGCGTAGGCGCTCCACGTCCTGAATCTCGTAGCGCATAGCGTGCGTTCCCAGAAGGTCGTACGGGCTCGCCGCGGAAAGGTCGGCTTTGGTTTCGGGCGCTTGAATCGTCGGGGTGTTCATCTTGACTCTTGTTACGGTTGGGGCTCGGGAAAGTTTAGGACTCGTCCTCTTCGTCGTTCGCTTTTGCCGCCGCTTGCACCTCGGCTAGCGTCAACTTTCCTTCGGCGCAAAGCCGGTCAAGAACCGCCAATCCGCTACGACTGCTGTGCTCGCGACGGAGCCAGAGCGACGGAGTGTCATCAACGGGAATCAGAAGCTCCTCAAGTTCGCGCGTGGCACTTGACTCGTTCGGAGCAACAGATTCGCTGGAATAGCACCCGACCGGATAAAGGCGATGCTCGGTAAAGCTGCGGTCGTCATCGTGCGGCGAGTAGGTGAATTCGCTGTAGAAGAACAGCGTGCCTGCCGTTACCGGATTGCACTTCCAGTCTCGCGTCTTGCGCTTGTCTTTGCGCAGCGGCGCGATGTCCCGCATGAGTCGGTACGTTCCGGGCTTGAGCTTGGTTTGAATGGTTGCCATGTTCGTTGTCTCCTGACCGTACTATTGCTAGAAACGTGCCAGCCGTCACCCGTCCCGATTCGCGGACTTACCGGACTCGGAAGTGGCGGAAGCGGGTGTAACCTCGGATGTTACGGATACGTGTTGCGCTTCGGTGTTACGCTCCAAAACCACAATCCAAGGCAACTCGCTTTCCTCGTCGCGCCCTCGGAAAACCGTGCAGCCCGCCTTCTCTGACTCGTAAGTTGCCCAGTCCTTTAGCCAAGCCTCTGCGCCTTCGCTGTACGGCAGCCGCACGACTTCGTTTCCCCATGCGCTTTGCTGGATTGCATCAAGGGCGGCGATGTGCTCGGGAGTCATCGCGCATCCCTCAATCCGAGCGCTTGAATCATGGCCAAAGCGCGCGCGTAAGCCTTGATTGCCCCTAGGTTAGTCGCGCAGGCTGCGCTTCCAACGCGAAAGGTTCCGTTCTCGTACACGGTAAACGTTACCGCTGAGCTGTGCTTTTCGTAGCGGACTTGCACATGGGCGATGCCGTTTACAATCTTGCCATCCACGATATCGCTGTCGTATTCGCGTGGCCCAGTAATCAGGTCAAACTCACCAGATAGGGCTAGCATCGGTTGAATATTCATCGGCTTTCCCCCGCCGCCAGCGACTCGCTAACGTCCCGCTCGGCCCATCCGCGCACGGTCGCGCGAGCCTCCGCAATCGCCTCATCCTCGTTGTCCGAAGCGCCGATGATTTCCCCATCGCACCACACGGCGTAACGTAGCGGGTTCTCGTCGGACTGTTCGAGCCAACAGCCGGCGGGGAAGTCGGGGTGGAGCAGGGCGAAACTTGAGGCACTGATGGTGTTACGGTTGGAGTCTGACATGATGGTACTCAAGAGCAGGGAGCGTGCCAGCTAGCGCACCCCAAGCCTCTCGGCCTCTTCCTTGATTAGCGCCCTGACGATGTCAGCGGCGGACAGCGTTGCCCCGCTCGACTTGCTGCGCGCGGCGCGGACCTTTGCGAGCAGGCGGATTAGGGGCTCGTCGGCTCGGGTGAAGATGGCGCGCTTCAGTCCGTGTTTCACGCCGCCTCCAGCAATTCAATAAGCTTGTCGGCCGACGCCTTGTAATGCTCACGACGGGCGGCGGACCAGCGAGCGGCGGCGGACCAGCGAGCGGCGGCGGCGGCGGCGTCGGCGGCGGCGGACCAGCGAGCGGCGGCGGACCAGCGAGCGGCGGCGGCGGCGGCGTCGGCGGCGGCGGCGTCGGCGGCGGCGGCGGCGGCGGCGTCGGCGGCGGCGGACCAGCGAGCGGCGGCGGACCAGCGAGCGGCGGCGGCGGCGG
>Ga0070692_10000002_pt1 | contig 80506 bp, 106 predicted proteins | sample KBSK1102metaG_FD_64675 | JGI IMG/M metagenome (GOLD analysis project Ga0070692, IMG submission 64675) | Corn, switchgrass and miscanthus rhizosphere microbial communities from Kellogg Biological Station, Michigan, USA - KBS K1-10-2 metaG | ecosystem: Host-associated > Plants > Roots >...
CGTTAACTGGGCCGCGATAGCCCGTCCCGTCTTAATCTTAGCCATGCGTATCTGTTCACTGCCCGATTCCAAGCGCCGCCGGTATTGTTCGTTCATTGGAAAAACAAAAGGCGGTGAATAGCGGCTGACACTGGCTCGAATGGAGGGGGGGACCAGCATCTTACCACTATCACCGCCTAAGAAATTAAAAGGGGCATGCGCAATTGTCGGTGTGGCAAAGCGCATGCCCCGCTGTACTGCTAATTCGACCTATTCACAGTCCACCCGTTGTGACCCTTCACCATTGCTAGGGTAGTATACTCTCCTCTTGGCGATCTACTCGTGTCATCCTGTCGGCATGACTTCTTAGCCCCGTCGCCGGGCAGCGTGCCTGATTGATATGCTCTCCGCTTTCCATGCCAGCCCATCCTTGACGCTAGCTCCGTCGCTCCCTGGACTGCGAGCCCCGTCTGTCCTGGCAAAACCCACCAGCCTTTCAACGCTGATAGGACACCGAAAAATTCATAGCTAGGCCCCTCTGCGAAGCCTCCAAAAGCAGTCATCTTAGCCAACGTGAGCTCGCCCTAAGGCGGCTGGGGCCCTACGTAGGTCGCGGCTAACGACCGTTCAAGCCAACCGTCAGCGGTAACAGGGAGCCAGTATCTGGGCTTTCACCCGTGACGACTCCTTGATCCTGCCTAAGTCTATCAATCCTCTGTATTCCCCCACGGTATCTCATTCTTAGGGGCCGTACAATCCAACCGTCAGATACTACAGGCGGTTGTCCTGCCTACCACACAACCCGTAACCGATTATGCGCGCCCGTTTGTCTGGGCCGTGACCGCGCTGTTTTCGTGTACTCCCTTGCCCTATCACGATTGAATTCCCTGAGTTTAACAGGGTAAGAGGCAAGCTTTCTCCGTTGTGTAGTTTTGTCTTTTCGCTGTGTGCTCCTTTGTCCCCCCGTATAACCTACGGAGGGACAGTGCGTATAAGCCTAGCCTTAGGCCTTGGCAGGCTCACCGGCGGGTTTGTTGGCCCGTTTCGGACCATTCGCTGCCAACTGCTCCCGCGTCGCCTGCAAGGCAACCTGAGCCTCCGCCTTGTCCTTCTCCGCCTTGCTGGCCTTCCGGGTTTTCATCCCGTCCAACCAAAAGACCAAGATGTCAGGCATGAGACCGATGGACAGATCCCCCTTCGGCTCGCCGTGATCCGTGAATACGCGCTGTTGCGCGTCATGCCAGGAAAGGAAGTCCAGCGGAGTACAGGTTTTCCCCGAAAACTCCACCGTGGTCTGCTCGCGCCAGCCCACTTCCTTCCCCTGCGCCTTCTTTTTCACGTCACCAAGCTTCGGATCCTTCTCCTTGCCTTGCACGTCATTGGCAGCGGACTGGCAAGCCAGCTCCGCTTGCTGAACGTCATACCCGGCAGCCTTGATCATGGTCGCGATCTTGGCATGGAAGACAACGATCCGTTTGGTACTGATTTTCATGTTTCCCTTTTGTCCCCACTGTCACGGCCCAGCCTAGAACACGGGATCTATCACGTGGAAAGCTTAAGGCAATTCGCCTCGCTTCACGTGCCTATTCCGATCCCCATCCCCCAGTCAAACACGGTTTGACCGGAAACCTAGCCTGCTAAAGCTAGATCAAGTGCCTTGCACTAAGGAGTGTTCTCCGCAAGTGCCTTGTCCAGAAGGACAAAGGAGCACACTGCTATTTGACATGCTGAGTCTATTCGCTCGCAGGAACGTTCCTCCCGTTCCTTTAACCAAGTGTGAATACAGGCCTTTTGCAGGCCGTTAAGCTTCACCGGGCAAACCGTGATGCTTCACCGATGTTCCGCTGGGGAAGTGTCGCCAGAGTGTCTCGTTTCGCGTGTGCGCCGTTTCACCTGGGTGTTGAAGCTTTCGCAGTCCCGACGTGAATCGACTGAGCGGAGGCTGGCCGCTGAAAGGGCCGAAGTCCGATCTGGTTCTATCATCCCGATTGCTATGGTAGGCAATCTAAAGGTGAGGCGAGGTTTATGCTCGCGTTGTTTCCAGCATTGAAGTTTGTCAAAGGTCGCTGACGGTCATAGGAGCCTATTCCCCGAGTCCAGGATGCCAGAGGCTGGCAGAGACTGAACTCACCGTCGACAGGCATTGTCGTTGAGTCTACCTCAACAGTCAATAGCGAAGATACCCTGTGTTTACGGGGGTGAAATGAGATAGTGTAGGATCTACACACGCTAGGACAAGCTGTGTCTAATCCCCCTCCTACTGGGCAGTATACAAACTAGGTATAGTCGATTGGTATGGCTTAAGCTGTGTAAGCATAAATCGTGCCCGTTTCAGAGTCTCCGCTTTCGTTCAGGTATGCTTTTTAGTTATACCTAGTTTCGCTGGTCTGCCGCCAGCTACAGCGGGAAATCCCTTCGCTAGGGAAACGGCAGAGCACACCACTAGCCTGCAATCGACTGGCCAACCGATAGCTTGCGCAAACCGTTGAGCCTGAGCAGTTCGCATGCCGACCCAGTGGGGGGAGCCGGGGGCCCGCCGGGGGGTCGCGGAACCATGTATAGGATCGCCTTCTCTACTCTGGCCAAATTGTATGTAACCAGGATGGGTTGGGAGCTGTCCGCAGGAGTGGCTTTTCCACCATTAGACCCAGTCTGTGACTGGCTCTGGCCTGGACTGGCTGGATTGCTCCTTTCCCTTAACAATCCCTATCCTAAGACACAGATCCAGACCCAGAATCAGACCCACTGTAGCGTGTTAGGGTTTCGTGAGCTTGCGTTAGTGAGCGTTAGCAACCGTTATCGAAATGCTTGACTGAGCAAGTGGGCGGGGTCATTCTGAGCGAGATGTTTCAGCCACAGATCAAGCTAGAGCTACCAGCCTACGAGAATCGGAACGAGCTATTGTGGAGCGGCATCCGGAATGTTCCTGGATGTTACGGCTGTTACAGCGACGAGTTCGAGTGGCTGTACATAGGGGCATCGAAGCGGCTTCTGGACAGAATCATGCAACGTTATGTGGATCAGCATGATGGGCGAGGTAAGGGTTGGAAGTTAGGAGGCTGTATAGAATGGTATGTGGACATGCCGGCCGCGCACCTGGGGTGTCTTTTATACGTTTGGCGCACAGAGCATTACGTTAGGCTTGAGCGCATGCTTATCAGGAAATACGCCCCGATTTTCAACAAGGCCTTCAACCCGAACTATTGCAAATGAGTCAGCTATACGCCCGGGTGTTCACGCAGATCCTGGATTCGTCGATTGCGGAGGATTTTGAGGCTAGGCATGTTTTCGAGGATTTCCTGAAGGTATGCACGATAGGGGAGCATGGTGGGATAGTGGACATAACGCGGAGTGCATTAGCGCGGAAGTTCAACATGCCGCTGGAGAATTTGAACAGGGCGATTGAGAAGCTAGAGGCGCCGGATCCGTCGAGCAGGAATGCAGAATTCGAAGGGCGGCGGATAGTGAGATTGGATGATCATCGGGACTGGGGGTGGAGGATCGTGAATTGGGCTGAGTATGACAAGTTACGGACGCGGGCGGACACAGCGGCGAGGGTGGCGCGGCATACGGCCAGGAAAAGGGCCAAGGAGAAGGGGGAGGAGCCGCCGGAGGTGCCGGTTGGGAAATATCACCCAGCCACCGTGGAGGTATTGAATGCCATAAACCGCTTAACTGGGCGCAACTATCGACTTGTTGATGTCCATCTATCGACCATCTCGGCACGGCTTAAGGAGCCTGGCGTCAGTCGGGAGGGGGCGCTGTTGATGGTGGAACGGCAGTGTGCGCGGTGGAAGGGCACGGACATGGATAAGTATTTGAGGCCAGCGACGTTATTTGGGAAGGAAAAGTTCGATAATTACTATGCGGCCAAGGATGAACCGGTGAATGCTCCAGCTGCGGCTAGTGGGAGCCATTTTGTAGAGAGGCGGGAGGGATTAGAATTGCCGTTGATCACGTTTGAAGAATTTGCCAAGAAAGGCCAACCAAAGAAACCTTATGAACCCATCCCCCCAAGACAGCCTGAGGCCTGAAGAGCTGGACATGTTCAATCGGTTAAGACCGGACGCCCACATGAAGGGCTCAGGCGCCCCGCTAAGGCACCTGGCTGCCACGCTGCGGGGTTTTCCGGAGTGGGACAGGGGTCTGGCGGCCCTAAAGGCTAGGATTGGCACTGGCTTCCTTGTCTTGCTGACTGGGGACAGGGCGATTGGCAAGACGCAGATGGGGGTGGAACTGATTCGGACGATGGCGGACCGGGATAAGCCGGCTCGGTATACGACGTTGACGCGGTTTTTGATGGCGATAAAGGCGACATATCGACGGGATAGCGACAAATCGGAGGGGGACATCATGAAGTTTTACCGGAATTTTCCGCTGTTGGTCATCGATGAGATCTCCAAAGCCAGAGGCACAGAATGGGAGGAACAGCTTCTGTATGAGCTGATTAACAGCCGGTATGGGGATATGACGGACACGCTTCTCATCACTAACGCGACGACGGAGCAGCTGAAACGCACGGGTGATTCGCTGCTTAGCCGGCTCCAGCAGACAGGGGGGATTATCGAATGCAATTGGAGGCCATTCGCATGAGTGGGCGGGGTAAACATCCCAATTCGATTGAGTGGGTTTATAGGCGGCGCCAGTATCTGCGGGGGGATCCTGATTATCATCGGTTTTGGTGGCACACAGCGGCCAACCAATGGGGCCGGCTACCACCCGATGAAGCGTCTGAGCCGGTGGAACGGCTGGACCCGGCCTGGCCAGTTTCAGTCAAGAGCAGTCCGGCCTGGGTGGAGGAAGATTGGCTGGCGTTTTTGGACAAGGCGGAGGCAGCCGCATTTAGGGACAACGCTAAATATGGTAAAAACAAGCGGCCTCGTCCTCACAAGAATAGTGGTTGGGCAGCGGGATTGTCGGAAGGGGTGCGCCGGGGCGCCATCGCTCCAGTGCGGGATCTCTATCCACACACTAACCGTGATGAGCTAGAAGCTAACCGCCGTAACTTGGCCCGGATGCTGGCCTGTATCCGCCGGGGAGATTCTCCTACAAAACCGTTGCCTAGCCCAAAATGTGATCCGCTTCCGCAAGATTGGAGCACAAACTATCAACCGCCCTTGCTGGATGCAGAAGCCCGCGCAGATGGTTGAAGTAGTGACCTGATAGAGGCCGTCCGCTATTTGTAGATCCAGACGTTGGTTAAGATCCACAGATTGGTGAGGTTGGTTATGTTGGTCCACGTGAGGTTGGTCATCACGACCGGAGAGTTGGTCCTAATCGCATAATCGACCCATTTGCTTTCCAGCCGTTTAATCTTGGTCACGCTGGACACCTCGTCTGCGCTTAACAGTATATCGATGTCCTGCTCTTTGGCCACCAGGCGCCTGTTTCGTGTGACTGTGATGATCTCATACCGCTCCGTAGCAGGCCTGAATGGAGCCCCATCTATCGAGGGGTGAGTTTGGTGATAGATTAAAAGGTAAGGATTACGACGCAACTGAGCGCATGTTGAGCAGCCCGATTCGTTGCTGCTCTCCACCACGTTAGTCACTAGCGTAACGATGATCGCGGCGAGGAAGTTTGTCATGGGCTGTGTTGAATTGAGCGCGGTGTTTCATTAGGTCCGGAGCCGATAGGTAGGCGAATACCCGTTGGCGGATCTCCCGCCACACCATGCCGCGCTCAAAGCCTTGCTAAGGGTCAGTTGTTCAGCGTAGAGATTAACAGGAGGAGCCTAGCCGTCTCTTCTTGGCGCCGTTTGCGTTCGGCTTCTTCCTCCTCCTCTTGCTGCCGTTTCTTCTTTTCGTCGTCGTTCATAAGCCTGTTGTTTTAATAGATAACCAAAGGGCACGATCTGCAAAGGTTTACCGGTTTTCTTGGCGCGGCTGATTGTATCGGCGGTGCCTCGGGACAGGCCATCCCAGAAAGCCACGACCTGGTCGGCTTTCTCCACGATGACGGCGTTGCGTAATAGTCCGGCCTGTTTGCCGTTGTTGTGCCAATCAGCCCGATAAATGGCCACCGGCACTTCTCTGGAGGCAGCCCAGCGGTGGGCCAGATAGTCGGCACCTTTGGCCCCACCGCTAATAAGCAGACTCACCGGCATGTAACTGTCGAGAATCTCACAGAGCAGCGTGTAATCGGCAAAGCTGCGACTGCCGATGGCAGCTAATATCACGGACAACAGTTAAACCGACGTGACGGAGTGACGTTGAGAGTGGCGCGAGGGTCTGGTGTATAGTTCATGGCTGTTTATGGACTAGGATACCTCTCGATGCAACACTCTACGGCGCTTTCGCTTGTTCCACGAACCAACCGGCCAAGTCCTGATGGGCCCGTAGTAGTTCCAGGTGCGTTTCCGTTTGTCTTTCGTTTTCAATAGTTGCCCAGCGGCCGTGGTTTTAGTGGCGGCCTCGATGGGCTGGGCGCCACCGGGAGGGACTGCTACGCAACGCCACTTTTCGCACTCACGGCTTACGACCACGCGGGACCGTAACTCAGGCTGCTAGTGTGATGATGCCCGATCAACAGGCTTGCGTAAATCCGAAAATTTACGGATGGTCGCTACATGCGCCGAAAATTGCCTCCACTTTGGGTGGGATGGTTCCTTTGTGCCCTGCTCATTAGTACCCCACTGGTTTCCTGTTCCTCCTGGAAGGCCACCACCTACAAAAGTGTGGGCTCAACCGTCATCACGGCCGACTCCGCCATGCGGGTCTGGGCTGTTTACGTGGCAGCCGGCAAAGCCACGGCCGATCGGGAAGCACAAGTGCGACTGGCTTATAACCGGTACCGCACCGCCATGAACGCCGTTATCGATGCGGGCAAAATCGCCACCACCGCCAACAACACCGCTGCCTTCGATGTGGCCATCGATGTGGCAAGTTCAGCTCAATCCAACTTGGTGGCGATCATCCGTCTGTTTACTAAATGAATCCCGCCCTCATCATCACCATTATTCAAGCCGCTCTGGCTTTAGCCCCGCAACTGACCCAAGAGATTCGGCTCCTGCTCCAACGTGGCGACCCCTCCGCAGCCGATTGGGAAGCGCTGCGAGCCAGGTTAGGTAAATCCTACGACGATTACATTAACGAGGCGAAGTCGGCCAGGGGACCCATCTCTCGATAGGCTCAGAGTTCTGCGTGGCGAATCGAAACTGAGGCGGATTATCCCCATACTGCTGGCTCCAACGCCAGTTGGTGATGGCCCAACGCACCCAGCCTAGCGCCCCACCGAATGGAGTGCGGAACGCCTCTTCGAATTTGCTGCTGTCTAACACCGCTTCACTGCGATGGACGTGCTCTTTTTCGAACTCCTCCTTGTCCCACAAAAACGCTGGAGTATCCCGCAGCCCAGCCTGGATTAGCAAATCCACCACATCGACCGTCCGTAACGCTCCCCGATTGGTGGCGTGATAAATGCCCGGTGGCCCTTTGTGTTCTTTGACCATTTCCAGGGAACGCATGGCAAATTCATGGAGGTACGTGACACTGTTGAGGCCATCCAAAATCATCCTGTGATGCAAAAGCTTGAAGAGCCAGTTGCGCGGATGGTTGCGGGTATCAAAAGGCATCCGAATCCGGTAGATCCAAGCCCTGCAACCGCTGTCGTGCAGCTCATTTTCAGCTGCAATCTTGGTCTGAGCATAGAATTGCCCGTAATTATTGGGCTCATCCTCCTCTGTGAAGACTCCGGGCCCGGTAAAAACGCAGCCGCTGGACACGTGGATGAGGGAAACATCCCATTTCTTACAGATTTTACCCAATAACCGGACTGCTGTGACGTTGGCGGCGTAACATTCCTCCTTATTTCGCTCACAATCGTCCACCGACCGGCCCGTATAGCCCGCCGCGTTGATGACCAGCTGTGGTTTAACCCCTTCGAAGACCCAATCGAGGTTGCTTTCGCGGGTGTAGTCGCTCCAATCACGCGAAAGGACGATTGGACGCAAGCCCAGCGAGTGGGCTGCTGCTAAATAGCCGCTGGCCACGTAGCCAGTACCCAAAACAATGATTTTCACCGGCTCATATACCACTTAATGACTTCAGGAAGTCCAGAAGCCATCGATTCAAGCGGGCACCAGCCCAGTTCCTCCCGGATCTTGGTCGAATCAGGCGCGTAACGGGTGTCATGCCCTTCCCTATCCTTCACAAAGTGCACCAAAGCCCGGTTAACTGGGTCAATCAGGTCACATAACCCGTAAATCAGGTCGATGTTGGCGCAAAGTTTCATCGTGCTGATGTTATAGACACTGCCTGCCCGGCCATGCACTAAAGCCGCCCAAAGAGCCCGGACATGGTCACTAACATGCATCCAATCCCGTACATTGCTGCCTTTCCCGTAAACGGGGATGCGTTTGGCCATCTTAATGGAGCGAATCACGACCGGGATCAGCTTCTCTGGATATTGATGGGTGCCGTAATTATTTGATGAGCGGGTTATGACTGCATCTAGCCCATACGTACGCCGATAAGCCATCACTAACATCTCCCCAGCCGCCTTGCTGGCCGAGTACGGAGAGGATGGACGCAGTGGAGCAGTCTCATTACTAAATCCATGCGTCACCGACCCATACACTTCATCAGTCGACACGTAGAGCAGCCTCCCAACTTTGGCTGTCATCATCGCCTTGAGCAGGTTATGGGTCCCGTTGATGTTGGAGCTGACAAAGATATCCGGGTTGTGAATCGATCGATCTACGTGACTCTCAGCAGCCAAGTGCACAACGTGAGTGATGTGGTGGTGAGTGAGTAGATCGGGCAGCATCGGATCGTTGACGTCCATGTGCACGAATTGATAATTCGGGTTCTCCGCGATGTCCTTCAGATTATCAGGGTTGGCTGCGTAGGTCAGCCGATCCAGATTGAGCACAAGCTCCGCTTCTTTGATGGCGTGTCGGATAAAATGAGATCCAATGAACCCCATGCCGCCGGTACAAAGTAGGTTCATTAGAAGCTAGCCAGGACTAGGCCCGGCGAGGATTGTTTTTTAACGGCGTTGATCTGGGTAGTGCGCAACATGTCCATCGGCGCCTCCGCGATGATGGGATAAGAGAGGGAATCGAATGGATGTTTATGATCGTCTTCCTTGATGTATTCGGCTTCTGTGCCGCTCCGTAAATTGGCGAACATAGCCCGGGTCTTAAACAACTGCGCCGATACGTGCAAGCGTTTCTGATAAAGCAATTCCCAGATTAACTTCACTTTGTCCCGGTTGGAGTTTCGATATTTGGGTGCTGGCTCCAATACAATTTGTCCGTCACTGGCCTCATAGGCGATGCCCGCCTCAGACGTCTCCGCTGCCGACCGTTCGCGGAAGGCGCTAGTGTCTGACCAGTGCCGCCATTTAAGCTCAATCTTGTGAGTCTTCTTATGATAATCGTTCCAGTGCGTGATCTTATCCATGACCGCCTCCACGAATTGGCGGATAGAGATGAACGTTCGAATCACCACTAACTCATCGACGATCGAAAAGCTCACCACCTTGCGTTTAGTCTCCGGGTCTTCAGTGATAATCTTCTCGATCACGTGGAAGCTGTGGTTTTTGCTTTCGCCCATATCCCAGCCACCCAATAGCACCGTGCAGTTGCTGGTTGGCACGATCACTTCTCGATCCTCTGGCAGACAATCGGCCTTCCCCACCACATGTGTCGCCTCATCCCATACATCGGAGAAATGGCCATCAGTGATGTCTTGTTCCCACAGACCAAGGATGAAGCGGGCTCGTAAACTTTTACGTTTGCTGTAGCGGCTCTCCAGTTCCTTGCGTTCCCGTGGATCAAGCTGAGGATTGTCATCGATCATGACTAAGATCCGGTGCAGGCAGGCGCGGAAATATTCGTCTTCACCGTCCTCCGTTGGTTTATCCTTAAACTTAAACCATTTGTCGTGGATCCAATTGTTGGTGCCGCTATCGGGTGGGTTACAATCGCAGATGATCTGATGCTCCTCATACCTCACCTGCGGGCTCATGCGCAGCGCGTCGCAGAAAATGTTAAATGCATGATCATCGCAATACTGGTCGAACTCACTTAACCAAAACATGGAGTAAGCCGGCCCTTTGAACTTGGCCTCTACTTCAGAGGAATGTTCCAAGGAATGGCATTGGATCTCTGAGATCGATCCGTGCCGATTGCGGATACGCACAAAGCTCATCTTGGAGTCACCGGTCGTCTTGGGTCCCTCGGTGACCTTGAAGCCGTAACAGCCCTTCTCCCATTCAACTAACATCTTACCCAGCAACACCCACACGCCCGCGCTCTTGGCGTTCTTGATGGTCTTAGTGACGATGCCAATCATGGCGCCATTGACGTCAAAGGCGTGCCGCAAAATCTTGTGCAAGATCCCAAAGGTTTTACCGCTCTTACGTGGACCGTGTACCAACAGGTAACGGTGATAGTTGTTGAAGATTTCTAACTGCTTAAGGTTCATCGACGGCAGCCACACGCCTGGCTCGTAGATAAAACCTTTGTCATTTACTTTAATCATGGCTAATGGTTGTCTTGCTCTTACTATGCCTACTCAAGTCATATTTGACATGACAGAACCAGACACCAAAGCGCTGATCGATGGCTGGGCCGATAATACCGAATACACTGTCAGTATCAGATTAAAGACCGGGGCAGGCGAAAATCGTAACGTCGCTCAAGCATTGGAGGTGACCGATGAGTCGGCAGGGGAAGAGTCGGAGCCAGCGCCCGTAGAGGAACCGGCGGCCCCACCAACTGCCAAACCGGTGGCTGAGCCAGCTTACTAACGTGTCTGTTCCTATTCAGCGGCTAATTTCCAAGCACAAGCTTGACCCAGACAGCTTAAAGGCAGCGTTCGATCACAAGTCCTTAGAGAAGCGTCCTCAGGTCAAGAAGCTCGTCGAAGCGATCCGGGACGTTATCCGAGATGGCATTAACCGTAACCGCACCGACTATCGCCTCTATAAAGCGATGGATTGGAGTTATGACCAACCTTTCTACCAGGTCTCCTACACCCAGCTGCGCGGGCTCATGTCTAGCCAGCCCGATGACAATAAGGTGTTGGAGACCGTTAATTCCTGGGGCTTATCTCATCTGCTCCCGGATATCTTAGATGCGGACGGCAAAGTCTGTTGCGGGGCCAACGGCAGGCCGCTCAAGGCTGTTAATCTGCCGGTATTTTTCCAGGTGTTTGTGCCTGTGTGCATGGCCTATATCACCATTCGCTGGGCCAAACTATTCAATGACCGAAACCTTAATCCGCTCTACAAATATGAGCCGGTTCAATACACCAAAGAGAACCGGTTTCGTTGCGAGGTGTTGACCCAGATCGTGCAGCGGATGGCCACGCAGTTTGATTATAAGTCAGATCTGAGGCAGACTATCCTGCAAACCCTCCTCTACGGATTCTGCATAAACTTCCCCAGGGAGGCGTGGTTTGTCGAGAAGCAGCTGGACGAAAGCGGGGATGAACAGATCGTGCGCGAAGGGCTGCGCTTCAACATGCCCCATCCTTCCCGCATCTATTACGATCTCTATCATCGGCTCTCCTCGCTTAATTCCAACTCCGGCTGTGAATATGCCGGCTACTGGGAGTTGTGCCGCTACAAAGACATCCACGATAACGAGCTCTATTGGAACAAGGACGCCATCGGCTTTGGCGCCCTGTCCTGGTTTGATATCGGCGTCAGTGACTTCCTGGATCACGTCTTCCCCTGCACCTTAAAATTCCCCAATGTTAACAGTGCCGGCGGCGGGGTGGGCCCACTGGACCGACAGCATGAGGCGGCCTCAACCTATGGGCAGGGCGATTTCAACGCCGCCACGCTGCTCACCCAACATTTCCAGCGCATTATCCCGGCTGACTACGGGCTGGGTGATTACAAATATCCTGTCTGGTTTAGGTTCGTTTACGCCAGCGATACCGCTGTTATTTGGGCTGAGCCGTTGGCCTTTGATCGGCTCCCCACCTATGCCTACGACGCGGACTTCAACCGTTCCCGTTTCCGATCACTGGCGCTAGAGATCATGCCCTTCCAGGATCATGTCGGGAATCTGTTGTCCCAATGGATCCTGGCCGTCAAAGAAAACCTCATCAACCCGGTCTTCTACGATAAGGATAAGATCCCCGCTGAATATTTGAAGCGGCTCCAGAACCTGGGCCAGAAGATGTATAACGGCCGGCTCTTTATCCCCTATTCCGGCACTGAGACCTTGCGCATGAAGGTCGACCAACGGGAGGCGTTCTACGTGCCGCCATTCAGCCACCATCAGACAGGCGAAGTGGCTACGCTTATCTCTGGGGTGCTGTCCATGTTGGACCGGGTCATGCAGCTCTCGCCCCAAGAGATTGGGCAGGCGGCTCAACACGAACAGACCGCTGAAGAAACCCGCGTCATCTCCCAAAACACTTCTACCCGCGTCACCTTTACAGGCTCATTCATCGATGATGGCGATTACGCCAAGAAGGTCGCCATCTACGACGCTACCATGGCCCATGCCGATGATGAGGTGACAGTAGGCATCAGCTCGTCACTGGCCGCTACCGATGCGGAGTTTAAGAAGTTGTTGGATTCGGTCGGTTTTACGATCCAGGACGATACCACTTACGATCCGGAAAATCCCGATGCCATGCGTTCGGTTAAAGGCAAGAAGTCAGCGCTCAAATTGGAGTCATTCGCCTCAACGCGAGATGCCAGCGACCGCATTGATAATCCGGCTATCGCCGACGCGATGAGTAAGATCTTCTTGGCTGTCGCCAATAATCCTGTGCTCATCCAGGCTATCGGTCCAATGCAGTTAGTCGAGTTACTCAATCAGATCATCACCACGACCGGCTTACCCAAAGAATTCAAGTTGAAGGGTAAGCAGGTGGATCTAAACGCTGGCCAAGAAGAACAGGCTAGCCAAGTCCAGGGAATGCTCAAAGAGTTCGCCGGCCAGATCCAGCAACTGGTCGCCTCCAAACAACAGGAGACTCTCCAAATCGCCGGCCAACAAGCCGAGCAGGCTGCCCAACAGGCCGCCGGGCAAGTGGCCCAGGTCATTGGACAACAAGTGCAACAGGTGGCCCAACAAGCGGAGGCCGCCGGTCAACAAACCGCCCAGGCGTTGCAAGCGCAACAGGCCAAGATCGAAGAGCTTGGTCAGGCCATCGATCAGTTAACCCAAGTCATCGACGCGGCTCAAGCCGGGATGGGAATGTTAGCCCAGCCTGCGCCTCCGCCGATGGTGCCGCCCGTGCCTGCCGGTCCTCTGATGGTATGAACTATGGATACAAATATAGTGACTGCGATCGTGCAACAGAAGTCCACCAGCATCGAAGTAATTACCTTAATCTTAAACGCACTGGGCCCTGTCTTGGCGGCAATTGCTGCCTTCTTCGCCAGGTCCGCTGTCGCTGGTGTTAAAGAGGTGCACCTAGCCATTAACTCGCGGTTAGATCAATGGCTCCTACTGGAGCGCAAACAGGGAGTGGAAACGGGTCGGCAACAAGAGCGTGATGATGCAGCTAAGATCAAGTAAATGGCCGAACCGATCGTAGTCACCTCAATCCCCTGCGATCATAGCCAGAAGGCCGAGTTGGAGGCCCTCTTCTCCTCTACTGGCTATTCCCTATTAAAGCGGTTATTGGCTTCCCACTGCATCAAAGAACAAGTTACAGCGGCCAATAAAGGGTTGTATGAGTCGGGGAGTGAGATAGCATCGAGCCAAGCTAAGCACCACCGCCAACGCGCCGAGTACATCAACGCCCTGTTAGATGTGCTTGACGATATTGAGGCAAAAGAGGATCAGTGGTTCTTAGTTAGCCTGGAATGTAAGCGCTAAAACGTTATGCAAGATGTTAAAGCTGTTCATCAAAAATTGCCTTCTGCTTTTACAAATAGCCTTGAGTTCAACCTCCAAAATACAAAAAGGGGCAGGACTTTGGGCCCGGCGGAGGCTTTAACTTAACACACTGGCCATGCCCGATGATACCCAGGTAGTACCCGCCCAAACTACAGCAGATGCTCCACCTACTGCACCACCAACCGATTTACCGTTACCTACTCCGCCCCCTACGCCGGGCCCGGAGGATGATCCTAATCATCAGCTGGCGCTCCTAATTGCCAAGCGTAAGGAACGTAAAGCGCCCAAAGAAGAAGAGCCAGGCAAGGAGCCGCCCGGAGATAACGCCGAAGACAAGGCTAAAAAGCAGGAGAAGCTAGGGGATCTAATCGCTGATGCGCTTAAATTTAAGGGCAAGAAGCCCGACGCCAAGAAGGAAGAACCCAAGGTAGAGCCTGAGCCTCCACCGCCCGAGCCGCCCAAAGCTCCACCGCCCGCTCCAAAGCCTGAGCCTACTGTCATCTCCAAGCGCAAGCCTACCGATCCGGATGAGCACGCTCGCGACATTGGTCAAGCGGCAGCAGCAGCAGCTACTGCTGCCGTGCAAGCGCTTCAGCCATCCTTCCAGCCACCGCCCAAGCCTGAGCCAGACCCAGGCGAAGCTCTTAAACCATCTGACCGACAGAAGTATGAGGTAGCTAAGTTCCTGGCGGCCTCCAATCCTCATTACAAGGATGCCCCCAGGCTCATCTTAGATCAGACCCGGCGGGCCGAATCCTATGCCAGCCGCTGGGAATCGGCTAACCCAGGTAAAGCGTTTGATCCGGAAGACGAAGAGCATAACGCCTTTTACGACTCTATCGAAGAGCCCTGGAGCCCAATCGAGTTTGATGACGCTGTCGCCCGCATGCGCGAGGCCGCCATCGAGGAGAAAATCCAGAAGCGCTACGACGCAGAGTTAGCTACCATCAAGGAAGCCAATGCCCGACTTGAATTAACTGGCGAAGTAGACCGCCGCTACTCCCAGACGGCCGGCCAATTAGCCAAGGCGCTCAATGTCCACGATGTTATTTCCAGCGGGGGCATAGATAAGCTCGAAGAGCAAGACCCCATCACAGCCAAAGTCCTTATGCAGGTGCTTGGTGGTTTGCAGCCCTTGGTCGAAGCCATCGTCCAGATTGACGATCCTAAGGGCCGGATCAAGGTCGACATGCAAAACCCCGCTCACCAACAGTGGGCTGCTGTCGTTCATGAAGGGGAAACTAGATCGATGGGTAAGCGCGATGAGCATGGCCGGCTCTTCGCCCGCCGGGCCGATTACTTGCGCATGAATCCGGCAGGTCAAGCCAGGCATTGGTTCCTTTCCACTGAACATATCTTGAAAGGAATTGTCGATGAAATCGCTCCGGCCATCACCGAACACGTGAAGAAAGAACGTGACGAACAGATCAAGATCGCTAAATCCTTGGGTTTTGTTCCGAAAACAGAAAGTCCGGATGCTAAAAATGGCGCTGCTGCTCCGCCCTCGTCGCCCCCGCCACCACCTGCTAAACCACCATCACCTACGGTAGGTGGTGGAGCTAAGATTGATGCATCCACTGGCGAGCCAAAAACAAAGGGCGCTAAATTGACCGACGCGATAGCTGATACCCTCTGGGGACGATAGCTTATTCAGACGCCTTTAGTTGCTAGGTAATTAAGCCGCAGCTAGGCGCTTTGAATAATGGCTATCAGCGCTAATATCTTCGAAAAATGTCTGCCGGCTATCGGCAACAACATCGCCGCCTGCGGTGCCGTAACCCTGTGCGACATCATTACCGCAGAGAGCGATGAGCTAACCAACATCTTCACCGATGGGTCCGGCCATTTCCGCGACATGCGCGCTCTGTTGGCCACCCAGTTTGAAATCAAGGCCTGCGGCGCCCGCACCAATGGACTCTACGACTTCCTGATGTCCAACAAGCGGATGATGGGCAATAAGAAGATCGTGACCCCGCTGGGCCCTGGCAACTCCGAGATAGCCCCCTTCATCCTGGCCCACCAACATTCTGTCATCAACGCGGAGTATTGGAGCTTAAAGAATCTGTTCAATAGCGGTGGCAACAACTACACCCTCCATGTTAATTCCAGGGCTTCCATCCCGCTGACGACCGAGTGGTTCGTGCCGGGCATGAACATCTATGTCAATGCCAGGTCAGCGGCCGGCACTGCCTTGCGCGGCTCATTCCTGGTCGTGGCATCCCAGGTCAGCACCTTTGGTGGAGCAGCCACCATCATGATCACGGCAACCGGCCAGAACGATACCTTGGGCTGGGTGGCTAAGTCAGCTTTCACCGGGTTCACCGGCGGCTCGCCTCTCTCGGCGGGTGTGGTGGTTCGCGGATCAGCCAATGTCCAGGACGTGGAGCGCTGGTGCTACAACCGGCCTGCCCTAAACGATCGTAAGCACGTGCCGTTCTGGTTTGAGACCGATCGTTACACCATGTGCACCGATCAGCTCTATGAGGCCTACTTCAAGCGGCTCCAACAGGGCAACGAATACTTTAAGCTCTTCGGCGATGTCGACGCTACCCAGCGCAATAAGCAGTTGGGCGACATCTTCCAGCGGGAATGGATCAACAAATTCTTCTGGAACAAACGCATCTCCACTAACCAAACCCTCGGCAGCTATCGGTCACTGGCCGAAGTCACGACCTGGAGCAATGCCACCCAGGGCCTTTACCTTCCAGGAGAAGGTCGCTGCGTCGGTCGCAAAGCTAATGCGGTCGGAGTCTATGAGCAATTGGCAGAATGCGGGCAGGTCTTTGATTTGCAGAATCAGCAGCTCAACTTGGTCGAGCTGTTCGAAAACTTGATCTACCCAATCTGGCGCGCCCGTGGCGACCAGGGTATCCCCAACGATGTTATCGAGATCTTCACCGATTCATTCACTGCCAGCCAGTTCCAGCGCGGTATGATCGAATACTATGACACCCGCTCAGACGGTCTGGCTCGGTTCATGATCGATACCAAGCAGGTTATGAGCGGCAAGATGGGCCAACTCGGGTTTAACTATGACGAGTATCGGCTCCAATATCCGCAGGTCACTATCCGGATCGTAACCAACAACTTCTTCGACGACTTCGCTACCGCGATGCAGTTGGAAAATGTAGGTTCCGCCGGCCGGTTCCTCTGGATCTTGGACTTTACCTCCATCTATCCGGGGATCATCACTAGCAACTCCAAGAAGCATACTACTGGAGACATCGAGAAGTTGGCGGCTATCGACCAGGACTACGCCTGCGTGATGGAGAATCCAACCCAGGAGATTAGCCTTAACTCACTCACATGGACCGCCGTCGTAGAGTGCACCGCTACCAGTGCGATTGTTGAGAACTTCGACATTACTCGAATTCCCAAGGGTGACGCTGGCCAGAGCCCATATACTGATTTGTATCAAGTCTAGGTTGTCCGTTTGGGTTCATTGGGTTGCCCCGGGGTTGTCCTTGCAACCCCGGGGTGATTCTTTTATGGGTCTAGCAATGCGCAAGTTCTATTCCAAAGAGATCCCAGAGTCACCGGTCTATGTAGCGGGCCATCCGCTGGTCTTTGATGTACTTGAAACTGAAGATGCCGCGCTCATAGCCGAATTAGATAAGTGCGTCGCCCGTGGTGTAGGTGGGGTGATGACTATTACCCAGGAACAGTTCGAGGTGGAGGTAAAAAAAAAGAGCAACGGACAATTATCAAACGGCAGCTTGAGGCCAAAGCAGCAGAGACAAGAGTTGTCAGCAATGCAATTGGCCGGTCTGCGTGCTGTGGAGGGCGCCGGTAAAGTTAGTCAGTTTGCCAGGCCACAACAGCCCACCGCCAACCCTCACAACCGACACGGCTTACCAGTTAGCGGCAATGCGCCTGGCCCTATCCCGGCGCTGCCAGACCCAATCGAGGTTCCTACCCCGGAATCTTTCGGGCCCATCTCCAAGCCCCCGACTGCCAAGGCTAAGGATGTCCAATGATCGAGTACCAACCTTTCGCGCTCTTCTTGTCCACCGTCCAACGGCTGGTGGCTCCCGAAGATTTGGGCGAGGAGTTGACTCCGTTCTTTCGCGATCAAGTCGGTAACGCCCTGGCCGATATCCAGACCCTCATCCCTTGGTTTAGGAACTTCAACGTCAATGCCTATACCAAGGAAGACGTGGAAGAGTTCTGTTCGGCTAGCATCTTCACCGGGCCGGTGGGTAAAATTACCCAACTCTTCGCCTATACCCCAGGTCGGGAGTGCAAGAAGTACTACTACAAACGGGTCAGCACCTCTGCCTTGGATTGTTGGCTGGAGCGGCAGCGCTGTGTCCAATGCACGTTCACCCCGCCGCCGACCCATATTTATGATACTCCCTATTGCAACTACGTCATCTTGGGAGAAGTCGCCTGTAATCCCCCTTATCTCAATGGAACCGAGGACACCTGCCGATTCACCAGTCTGGACGACGACAATCGAATATTTGCAGTTGGACCAGATTACCGCGTTTACGCTGCCCCTCGATTCCCCTGTGGCTACAGCCTGTTCATGCAATGGCAGGGGATTCGGCGCAAATGGGAGAACATTGATCTAGTTCCAGTTGACCAACAACTGCGTGAAGCGGTGGTCAATTATGTCGAGCACAAGATTGCCCTCAAGGAGCGCAACTCAGTCTCCATGACCGAGTATTACTCGCTCTATGCGGTCAACCTGCGCATGCTCAAATACCGCTATCACGACGAGCAAGACACTGAACTGGAGCGGGACTGCACTTCGGCCATCGAGCAGCTGATGTCAGCCTTCGCGCCGGCTTACGGACTGTATGGGGTGGGGGCCGGTCTGGGGGTTGGCGATTATATCTACAGTATCTCTGGTGGAGGCATCATCCAGGTCTATACGGGCGCGACACCACCAACTACCCCGGATGACCCCACCCAAGCGGCTGTCTTTTATCCTACGGGCGGAGGCTCCATCCAGCAGTGGGACATTCCAAGTCAGACCTGGGTATGAGAGCGCTGCTGGCCATCCTCTTCATGTTGCTGGCGATTATGTCGCAGGCCGCCACATTCGTGTCGGACGGTTCGGACACCGATGTGCAGGCCAAGATTGATTCTGCCTCCGATGGGGACACTGTCACTATTCCGGTCGGCAACTTTGACTGGGACACCACAGTCACCATTTCTGGCAAAGGCATCCATCTGAAGGGGGTGGATGGTGGCTGGATATCAGGCTGGAGCCGGTCCAGCGTTCTCATCGACATCGGACTCAAAACTTTCACCACTCAGACTGGGCTCAAGTGGACCGTTGGAGATGAAATTGGTGCCTACTACGTCGCCAATGGCGCGCCCTTAAGCATGTTCGGCACCGTGGATAGCTATTCAGGTTCTACCTTGGTCATCAATGTCACCATTGCCAATGGCACTACGACGAAAGCAGCCTGGGTCTTTGTCCATGCTGGCACTAGCTCAGTGACGTTTAACACCGGAACTTCCACTGGCTTAAGCATTACCGAAGACACCACCCACAACGTTGAGGTAAGCCAGTTACATTTCATCGGTGGAGTGTTCCAGACCAGTGGCGCCATGATTAAGTGGAACAATACTTCCGGTGGAAAACCCATCCTGTGGCATGACAACCGCATTACTGGCACTGAGAACGACATAGCGTTGCGGGTGGAAACCAACCGTGGGGTCATCTGGAGCAATTACTGGGACAGCACTTTCTACGGTGGCGAAGGCGACAACAACGCCGCGCCAGACTGCTCCATGATGCAGCATAAGCCGGCTAGCCTGACGACTTCCTGGACCACAGCCGACACGCTTGGCCAAAACGATACCGATGGCACTGGCAACCTCTACATCGAAGACAGCGTGTGGGTGGGGACGTCGCTGCAAAGCTTTGACGTCGATGAGATGGCCCGCACCGTTATCCGCCATTCCCTGATGGACAATAGCGGTGGGACCAGTCACGGCCGGGATACTGGCACTGGCCTGCGCCACTTCCAGTTCTATAAGAATACCACTTTGTTCGATAACCTCGGCGTGGACAGCTACCCACTGGACTACCTGTTCTTCATCCGAGGCGGTACCGGTATCGTCTGTAGCAATTCTATCGAGGACATTACCTCCGGCCAATGGGGGAACAAGACTGAGATGAAACAGCAGATCCAGGCGTTACGCCGTTCATGCGCAAACGATTGCTGTTGGAACAGTGGCTGGCCACAGCCTCAACAGATTGGCCAAAGCCATAATGGCAGTTCGATGTTCAACGACCCGCTCTATTACTGGCAAAACAGTGCCGCCATGGCCATTGCTAATGTCGATTATGCCCCTGACGGGTGCGGTGGTGGCCCGGCCATGAGCACCTATTGTATCGAAGGCCGAGATTTCACTAATGCCACCAAGACTGGTTGGGCACCCTACACTTACCCACACACCCTGCGAGGCGCCCAAGCCCCAGAAGGGCCGGCAGTGCTCGCCCAAAAGGTAAGAGCTTTGAAAATACCACTACGAAGATGAGAAGATTACTCGCAGCTGTTTGTGCGCTACTTTGTTTTGCTAGCGTGCTGTTTGGGGCCAACCCGTCCTATACATCATTCCTTGGAACCAACGGAATCATCATCACGTCCAATCCTCCACAGGGCTTTATCATCATCGACGGCAGGGCGTTGACCAATGGCTTTGTGTCAGGTGTCGGAGATCAGGTTTGGACCAATGATGTAGGGGTAATTTACACGATTGTTGACCCATCTCGAATTCAGTTCCTGACCAACAGAATTTTTGGCCGACTGATTCGGGCTGATGGGACCAACACTGTCTTTGGGAGCAATGCGTTGCCCCCTAATGTTGGAGCTGTAAATAGCGTAGCCATAGGTAGTGACGCATTGAGCCGTTCTAGTGGTGGCGAAAATGTGGCCATTGGACATAGAGCTTTGGCTACTAATTCTAGTGGTCTAAACAACGTGGCGGTTGGGTATAGGGCAATGGAGTTCAACGATATTAGTGAGGACAATGTGGCGTTAGGATATTCCGCCCTTCGCGAATTCACAACTGGTCATCAGAATACGGCTCTTGGGGCAGCATCAATGGTCCATTTGACCACTTCGTATGATGGTACAGCGGTTGGATATGGAGCCATGGATAAACTGGAGGGCATTGGAAATACTGCTCTTGGATCTAGGGCCATTAGTGGTGGTCTAGGTGGAGGCAATTACAACTTGGTCGCGGGGAATCAGGCGATGTTTAACAGCGACCGATTGGAGGGAAATGTAGCACTTGGAGGATTTGCACTCACTGGCATTGACGACCTGACAAACGTGGTTGCTATCGGATATCAAGCCACGGCCATCTCCGGTGGATTAACCAACGCCGTTGGGATTGGGGCCCTTACTCGCATCACCGCAGACAACCAGATGATGCTTGGGACCAACATCACCCGGTATGTGTTCAGGAATGTGGATTATACATTCCCATCGGCCAATGGGGCAGCGGGAACTGCCCTCACCAACAATGGCGCCGGCATCTTGGGTTGGGGAACCGTGGCTGGTAGCGGTGGCACGGTGGCATTTTCGGACCTGATATGGACCAACGACAATGGCACGCTCAAGCCAGTCGCTTTCCCGACCAACGTGCTGTTACGGGTGAACGTCCCTGATAACGGAACCGGCACCAATTACTACTTCGACAGTCGGGTTTACCGGACAAATGCAACCAGCAAATTGTTCGCTATCTACAACGGCGGCAGCAACGCCGTCACGGTCGGCCCCTATGGCGGGCTGTTTATGGGTCGCGGTAATCCCACCCCATTCCCAGGCGTAGTCCTTTACGGCATATACGATACGGCTCTTGGCGAGACCAACCAGCAGGAGATTTTTACCATGAGCCAGAATAGCGCTGTGGGCTACAACGGCGCCGCCGACCTGATCGTCGACACCAATTATGGGGCCATAATCCTGTTCGCCAATAAGGAGGGCGGAACCAAGTTTAGCCGGTTTGCCATCCAGGCTGGGGCCGGAATCAACCCACAAGATTTTAACACCTTCTCGATGCAGGCGCTGGTCGATGGGGCGACCTACTTCCAGGTGGACCCCAACTTCACACTACTTACCCCGACCAATTATTTGTTCAGCAGCAGCGTTCGTATCACCAACATCCATACCCTGCTGTCGCTCCAAAACAGCAATTTCCCGGTGCTTGAAGTGGACGGTGTGGGCGATCTAAGACTAATCAAGAAGATCCCTTACCAGTGGCCCAGCGCCCAAGGTGCGGCCGGCACAGCTCTGACCAACAATGGTTCTGGCATTCTGGGATGGGGCGCAGTGGCTTCGGGCGGCGGTCTTACCTTTGCCGACCTTATCTGGACCAACAACACCGATACCATCTATCCCTACGTCCATAGTAACCGCATCCATTTCGGCACCTCTGCCACCAATGGAGCCCGCCTTAATCTTGAGTGGTATGCGCCGCGTCGGTCATTTCGTGTTGGTCAGCTATCCACGGGCATTGGAAGCGATTATTGGGATGTGACAAACCTTGGCATAGGGTCGGTGTCATTTGGTTCCAACAACCTTGCTGGTGGATATATGAGCGCAGTGTTGAGTGGGTACGGAAACATAATCCCGACCAATTACATCTATTCTGTAATCGTTGGAGGTACTGAGAACTTATTTGCTGAATCCAGTGCAAGTGGGCGCAACATAATTGGAGGAGGCAGTAAGAACCAAATGGACCCAGGCGCAAGCAATTGCGTTATTGTAGGCGGATTTAGGAATAGGATTCTCACTGATGCGTTTATGAGTTCCATGGTTGGTGGAGCGGACAATATTTCTCGCATGCGCTATGGCTCTATTGGTGGAGGATCTGGAAACGAGACAAGGGGCATCGGTTCTGTGGTTGGAGGTGGGTTAAACAATATTTCAGGAGAGTCAACGGTGGATGGTTTAACCACGATTGGTGGTGGTAGCCAAAACAGTATACATGAGGATTATGGAACCATTGGTGGTGGTTTTGGCAATTTCCTTCAAAGTTCTGCGTTGTATGGAACTATTGGTGGTGGCCGGGGTAATGTGTCCGATGCAATCAGCGGCACCATTGCCGGAGGCTCTCTGAATAACATTGATGGCTTTGCCCAGTATGGAGTTATTTCTGGTGGCTACACTAATTTTATTGGCAACCCAGGAGCGGGTGGTTCCCACTTTAGTTTCATCCCTGGTGGTGTTTCCAACAAGATAAGTGGCGCTATAATGGCCGCAGCCATTGGATCATTTCAGACGAACACCTTAGATAAAACCATCCTGCTTGGCACCACCAACAACAACCGGGTGATGGTCTCCACGACCAATCTGAATTTGCTGGAGGACATGACCATCCTGATGACCAATGGCGCTGGAGCCGGGAAGGTGCTCACCTCTGATGCGAACGGCAAGGGAACCTGGGGTACTGCCAGTGCGGGCAGCGGAACCTTCACGAACATATTCAGCCCAACTCTCTCTAACGCCACTATCAAGCCGTTGGTGGTGGGGCTTGGAACGGCGGCTGGCGCGACTAATACCACTGGCGAGATTAGGGGCATTGAGGCCGGTGCAAACATCACGATCACGCCCAATGGCAGCAACTACGTCATCTCGTCCACTGCCAATTTCGTGTCCTTAAGCACAACCAATGCGACGAGCAAACCGCTGACAAACAGCTATGCGTCAGGCGTCCTGACGATGTTTGGCATTGAACAGGGTAGTGGCCAAGCTATCACGGTTAACGCTTCCAACATTGTCGTTGGGATCGATTGGGCACAGGTGGCAAGCACCACCAATGTCGTTGGAGTGTCTAATTGGGTGAATTCCGTGTCCAACTACGTCACGGCAGCTACCAATTCGGCCTCGGTTACCAACTGGATTACACAACGCCAACCCGCCAATGCTGTTCTTTCTAATCTGGTTGGCACGGTAGCAAAGAACGTCACTAATGTGGTCTCTCTCAGCACGACGAACGCGACAAGTAAGCCGCTCACAAATAGCTATACGTCGGGTGTGCTGACGATTTTCGGAATTGAACAGGGCAGCGGTCAGGCCATCACGATGAACGCTTCCAACATCTTAGTCGCGATAGATTGGGCGCAGACGGCAAGCACGACTAACGTGGTGGGAGTGTCCAACTGGGTGAACTCGGTTTCCAATTATGTCACGGCTGCCACAAACAGCGCCAGCGTCACCAATTGGATCACCCAACGCCAACCCGCCAGCCAAACCCTTACCAACCTTTCTGGCACTGGCGCCATTACCAACGTGTTCAGTGCGTCGCTTAGCAACGCTACGATGAAACCGGTGGTGTTCCCGTCTGCCAACAACTTCGCCACTAATTATACGGGCAGATTCTTTGGGTTGGAGCAGGGAGCTAACGTCACTTTGACCCCAAATGGGAGCAACATCGTTATCGCTTCGTCTGGTAGCGGAGGGTCTAGCCTTACGACCAATGCGAACCAATTCGGCGCTTCGGTGGAGTTAACCATCAAAGATGCACCGTTGCTGACCAATGCGATTCATTATGGTGCTGGATTCTTGGGCTCTTTCACCAACGTCTGGACTGCGCCTCAGTTCCTGGGTACCAATGTGGTATTTGATGGTACCAATTCGTCTTGGTTCCAATTCAATCCAGCGACTGGACCACAGACCAACTACGTATTCACCAACATCCAAGCTGGCCAGACGATTGTGGTAAAAACATACGTCACCAACGGGACCACTGTCAGGCTATGGGCCAACACGACTGAAATCCCGGCTAGTTGGTATATCGGCAACAACGGAAGTGCGGCCAACATCAACAGCAATGCGCCCTCAGTGGTTTATGTCAGCCGAGACTCTCTGGTGCCAGCCACCAACGTCTTGATCTGGACCCGAGACTTCGATGTCACAGCGGGATATGGGTTAATCTATGCCACCAATTTCGTAGCAGGCATCGTGACCCAACAACTCCAGCAGATATTCCAACCTGGCAATGCGACACTCACCAATCTTGCTGGAACAGGAGCCGTCACCAACCTGTTTAGCCCGACTCTTTCCAACGGGACGATCAAGCCACTGGTGGTCGGTGTCGGAACGGCAGCGGGCGCTACCAACGTGACCGGAGAGATTCGCGGGCTTGAGGCTGGGGCTAACATAACCATCACTCCAAACGGAAGTAACTATGTCATCGCTTCTACAGGTGGTGGTGGGGTGGCGTTATCAGATTTGGTTTGGACCAATCGCGTCGGTGAATTGCTTCCAAACGCTTATCCAACCAACACTATCCTAAGCCCAACCAATGCGGGATTTAGGACTAATTTCTATTTTGGCAGCACCGAAACCAGAGCTGGTGGAACCAACAAAGTATTCAGGGTCTATAACGGAACAAACAACGCACTTACCGTAGGTGATGCTGGTATATTCATCGGGTCAGCTAACGGCACTCCTATCAATGGGCAAGCGATAAATGCCATTTATGACACATCTCTTGGGGATGCGCCAAGCAAGGCAATCAGCCTAACATCTCAAAATAGCGCCGTTGGATTTAATTCATCGGCAGTCACCAGCGTTAGCACTAATTTTGCTAACACTGTATTGACCGCTGATCGAGATGGCACTGGGTTCATAAATTTCACTCAAGTTATTGGACAAGATGCAACTTGGCTTAATTTCGATATGTATGTTCTGGCTCAGGATGCCGGAGGCACCATTATTAGACCATTCCAGTTTGACCCCGACTTCAGCCTGAGTCCGACAAGTTACCTATTTAATAGCACCATGCGGATTACCAACACGCACACTTTGATGTCGCTTCAGAATAGTAATACCCCGATGTTTGAGGTTAATGGCATCGGTGACCTGAAACTACTGAAACGCATCCCATACTCATGGCCAAATGCGCAGGGAGCGGCGCAAACGGTGTTAACCAATGATGGGTCCGGCAATTTAGGTTGGGGCGCCGTATCAGCCAGTGGTGGGTCTGTAACATTTGCGGATATCGTATGGACCAATAAATCTGGAACCCTTTACCCAATCGCATACCCGACCAATATAATTTTCAATCCAACTAACACTGTATCAGCCGCTGAACTAGCACGAGCAACCAATTTCCTATTTCAGACCAGCACTCGAAGGATCGGCGGAACCAATGTGCTGTTTGCGGTCTTTAACGGCGGGGCCAGCGCACTGGTCGTTGGCGATCAAGGAATAATGATTGGCTCGACCAACTATATACCTGTCCCTCAGGCGGCAATTGATATCGCGTACGATACGGCCTTCGGGGTTGATAGTCCCGAGAAATCAGTCCTACTGACAACCTACAACAGCGTGGTTGGCTATAGCGGAAATGCCGAGATGCACGTCAGCACAAACTACGGTGATTTTAATGTGACCGCTAATAAGGAAGGCAATGGATTCGTGGAGTATTTCTTCAGAGCAGGAGGTGCAGGAACCGCTGTGGATTATAAGAATTTTGATGCCTATGTTCTGGTTCAGGATGAAGGAGCAACCATTATAACGCCTTACCAAATCGATCCCGATTTCAGTCTGAGTCCTACCGGATACATCTTCGGTAGCACGATGCGCATTACCAATACCCATACGCTGATGAGCTTGCAGAATAGCAATACGCCGATGTTCGAAGTCAACGGCATTGGCGATCTGAAACTGCTCAAGCGCGTGGCTTATTCCTGGCCCAGTGCTCAGGGAGCCGCCCAAACTGTTCTTACCAATGATGGGTCGGGCAACCTTGGGTGGGGAGCAGTAGCAGCTAGCGGTGGAGGGCTGGCCACAAACGCCAATCAATTTGGGGCCAATACTACGCTCTCGATCAAGGAGGGCGTGCTTCTGACAAACATTATGCTCTATCCATCCAACCTGACCAGTCCAGCCTCGATTGCGACTGCCAGCGTTGGAAGTATGACTAACCTGATAGAGTGGAGACAGACCAATGGCGCATTGGCGCTACTGATCAGCTCCAATGGTCTTTATAACATATCCGTTCCCCTTCTCCACTCCAACGCCGTTGCATTTAGGACCAACAATATCGACTTCAAATTGGCTCAGTGGCAGACGTTTAGTAACGCACTCAAAACCAATTTGGTCCTCCAGCTAACCAACTGTAATGATGGCGTCACACATACGTTAAATGCTTTCGGTTCTGGAAGACTTGGGAATGGAACAACCAATGCATGGCAATTGCTTTGCACCGTCGCCTCTGGTAACACCATCTATTGGCCTCCAGGATCTACCAATGGAAATTTCGATGTGCTGGTTAACAGCAATCAGGTGGTTACGTTCACATTCCAGCAAGTGTTCAACACCAACATATTCGCATCCTATCTGGTGCGAGAGGGGATAGGGGCAAACTGATGAAGTGGCTATTATTACTCTTAAGTTGTTTGGGCTGTTGCGGCCAACAGGCTACGGTCGGCCTGTCCGTTCGTGCGCTAGGCTCATCGGCCAACACTGCCAACGATACCAGCGAAGCGACCGGCTCTTATACGCCACAGATCGGCACTGAACTGATCGCCATCGTCATCAACACGAAAGCTGCCACCCCCGACCAGCCTAACTTGGTTGGCAATGGCTTAACCTGGACGGAGCTTTTCGATACCAATTATCTAACGGATCATCGGCTCACGATTTGGTATGCCAAGTGCGGGTCGGGAGCCTTTGCCGGTCCATTGACAGCCGATACTGGCGCCACCTCTCAGACCGGCTGGGCCTTGGCTGTGGTGGAGGTGAGCGGGGCAGTGATCACCGGGGTCAATGGCCTGACCGGATTGCGTCAAAATGTTAACGCAAACGTCTCGGCTGGCACCACCATTACGGCGACCTTTGCTGCACTTGGCAAACGGACGCTATGCATTGGGCTAGTGGGCGGTAACCTCAACGGAACGGCGAATACTGCGGAAGCTGGCTGGACAGAGATTGTTGATGTGGCCTTCAACACCCCAGCCACAGAGCTAACCATCGTATATCAGGCAAAGAATGCCGATACGACCTGTGCGGTTTCCAATGCCGGCGCATTCAGTGGGTGCATTGTAGGCATCGAGATGGTTCAGGTTGGTAATTTCCCATGAGAATACTACTGGCATTACTGTTGAGTGTGGTTGCTGCCAAAGCTGATTGGTTCGGGACTGGTAATCTAAACACCTATTTCTGCGGTCCGAACATGACCAACTCAATGAATGTGCTGAGCAACAGCATCACCATTGCCGTTTGGCTCAGAATTCGAGATACTGGTACTGGGCTGGAACAAAAGAATGTGTTCTTTTCCAAAGGCCGATTGGACTTCACTGCCAGCTGTAATTATCTGCTGCGCATTTCTGGCAGCAAATTCGAATTCGATTATACCGACCAAGTTGGTGGGCTGCACACGTATCAGTCCTCTTCGACGATTATCTGGACCAATCGCCTCCGATTCGTTGCACTTACATTCACCTACGGAACGGCTGGATCATCAATGCAAATGTATTTGGATGGCGCCCCCATCTCAGGATCGTGGACCAGTGGGAACGGAAACAGTAATAGCCTCCCAAACCAGCACGAATTTAGCCTTTCAGGACCCACGGCGCAGGTGGTTGGAGGTGGGATTTTAATGGGTGAACAAGGCCCGGTCATGGCCTGGCGCACAAATCTTAGTAGCACTCAAATTCAGATGCTTTATAAAACACGTGTAGCTGGGTTGCCTTATGTTATCTATCCACAGCATTGCGTGCTAAACATTGATTGGAGCAATATTCGGTATGGTCAAGACATGGAGTCTAGTCAACGAATTCCGAGTCGTGTCCCTTGGGGTCAGTTCGTGTCTAACGCTATCCCACGATTCGGTCAAAGCAGCAGCGGCAATCCGCTCGGAAGCCAGTTAATGTCATTTTGGCCAAACGAATAACATCATCCAAATGCCATCACCCGTTTCACCCACCCAATTCTGTGACGCCGTTCCAGCGGCCAACGCCGACCTGTGCGTCAAGATGTCCAAATTCCTGGGCATCCCACAGCTGCTCTGTGATTTGTTCGGCTGGATGCTCAATACCGACCGATCCATCAGCCAGACGTTTAAGGAGGAGGTGGCCACCTTTAGCACCCCAACGGGTATGATTGCTTACTCACTTACCCTAAATATGGGGCCGGGCTGGATCTTGGCCGATGGCAGCGATATCTCCCGCACGACCTACGCCAATCTCTTCGCCGCCATCGGCACCCGCTACGGCGTTGGGGACGGCAGCACCACCTTCGGATTACCCGATTTACGTGGCCGCTCTCCAATTGGCGCCGGTCAAGGCACCGGATTATCCAATCGCGACATCAATACCGTCAACGTGGGCGAAGAGCGCCATACCCAAACGGAGGCCGAATTAGCCACCCATCGCCACGATTACAACACTACCGACAGCCAGCAAATCCTGGTGCAACAGGCAGTGGGAAAGATCAACGACATCAACCGAAGCGGGTCGCTTGATTATGCTTTTGCCGATCCAATGGAGACCACGGGTGACAGTGAGCCCTTCAACGTCATTCACCCATGTATTATCGCTTATCCGTTTATCAAGATCTAAGATGACCCGCGATGTCAGACTTCAAGACGATCAAGCTAAGACCCATGACGGGCGTGTTCGACACGCTCTCAAGCGCAGATGAGATTGGCTTTGGTAATTGGCGCGTAGTTAAAAACGCTGTTACCCGCTCCACTCGAAACCGTAATCGGTCTGGTGGCTGGCGTCGCCTGTTCGCTGACGACGATCCATACAACAACCAGGACCTTCACGACCAGTTAACGACCCGGCTGGGCTACTACGATTCTTTCGAAGAGCACGTCATGGGTGGTGGAGGCCTGCATGGCTACATCTACGCCTACTTCACTGGAGTCTATCAGGAGCCCACCACCTTCGCCTATCCTCCAGCATCGGGTCCATTTTCTCCGGTTTATGTCGGGGATTTCCCGGAGATGCTCTATGGCCCGTGCACAATCTTCTACCCATACGTGGGGTATCCTTATCGGTTCATCCAGCGCCCTGATTTGCCCGACAGCCTGACGACGGGCGCCCCGTTCAACTACCTGGATTCCTACGTGTACACATCCTGCCAGGTGGAGTATCCAGGGGATCTAGTTGCGGGCTACCCATACGGGCCGCAGACGCCCGTCTATGACCCCCTCTTTGCCTACGACCACGAGTATTGCGGAGATTATCTGTGGAGCCGGCCTGGATGCCGGGAAGCTATCACGATGTTAACCGAAGTGGTCACCGCCCAGGGCCGCAAACTGGTGGCCGCAACCATGTCCAGAGTTTATGAATTCAATCAATCAGCAGGGAATTGGCGGATATTGGCCGATGGACTGGGTAATTCCGGATACACGACCGAACAGTGCGGGTGCAACAGCGTTCGAGGAATGGCCGCTACCATTGGAGAATACCTTGTTTTCACCAATAACTTCGATCCCCCATTTATCTACCAACTTGGAAGCGATTCTTCTGGCTGCGGGCTTCAGTCACTCCAACCGATCACAGACCTGGCAGTGCTTGGTATTACCCGAGCTGGCGGAGTGGTTACCTGGAAGGGATTCGTAATCTTCTTCGACATCACCGAAGCCGGCGTGCGCAGCGGCAGTACGATTATTTGGAGTGATCTGGAGGATCCCAATTCATTCATCGAAAGTGATACCAGTTTTGCCGGCCGGGCCACCACAGCGGTTGGAGAGACTATCCTGGCTGCCGCGCCCATCGGAAACTGGCTCATCCTTTACACCGATAAATCAATCATCCGGGTGTCCCTGGTCGGTGGGGAAGACGTGTTTAACTTCGAGGAGATTTATCGGGGTGGCAACGCTCTGCGCTACAAGTATTCCCTGGTAAACGCTGGCGACGCCCACATTTATATGGGCGAGAGTGACATTTACATGTTCACTCAGTTCGATACCCGGCCGATTAACGTGGAGTGGATCACTAGGGCCGCCGGCTTTGTCTATAACGGAATAGCTGAGGACGACGCCACCTATCAACGCATCAACAACGATGCCTGCAATCTGGTCACAGGCGGTTGGAACGAGAACACCCGCGAAGCATTCTTCTCTTGGCCAACCGGAGACAACATCTGTCCGGACGTCACGTTACGGCTTAACCTCAAATTCAGCGCCGCTGACTTCATCGACCACGGCTTCACGGCTTTCTTGACCTTCCACCGGGACCAGCGGCCCACGGTGGGTGAATGGATGGAGACCCTGGGCATCTGTCCACGTGGAAGCAAGGTGGCCACCGGCATCAAGGACGGGCCCGTGTGCCCAGATCCTAATCGGATAATAGAGCAGCCTGCGGATCCGGATGCGGAGCCCGAACCCGAGCCAGAGCCAGAGCCAGAAGACTGCGGGACGGATTGTTCCCAGATGCCCGTAACGCTTTACGCCCGGGATCTGATGCCAATGTATCAGGCGGGGCCGGAAGCGCTCGGTTGCCCAGCCTGGGACGGATCACTGGTGAATGCCGGAAGCCCTCCGTGCCAGTGGTTGAATTGGTGTTCTGGCCCAGTCGGTTTTGGTGGCATTGGTGTCATACTGTCAGGCGCGCCGGGTAACTGGTGGATCAGCATCTATCGAGGGGCCTCATTCGCTTCGTATCAGCTTACGCCACAGGCCAATTGTCCGTATGGCACCTATAATTTGGCGGTTTCAACCTGGATAGACGGGCCTGCGGCTAGCTCAGTAGAAGTGACGATCGTTTGAGTTATGGCCACCCTGTTACTGTTCATTCGCAATCCAGAGGAGGACATCAATTTCCCGGTCCATCCCAATTCTCTGTGTGCCATCCTGGCTGGTAAAACCCTGGATTTCTTCTGTGAGGATTGCGCTGTTCCGGCAACCTTCGTGGCAGCCTCAGCGGTGGACTTTGCGCTCAAGCAGCTGGAGGACGACATCTATTACCGGGAACGCCTCGCAACAGCACCGCCAGCCTGTGCTGATGTCCCATTCGCCACCGAGACTGGCCAAGATGAGGGCTTCACTGGCGGCGCGCTAGTGCTGGATCAATGGCTTCCGCTGTCGGCGGCGCATTGCTCTGGCATAAACTCGATAACCGGTTATCACATAGAGCTAGAAGATATGCCACTTAACCATGCCGTTTACGAACCAGGCCGGGATGTCATTTATGGCGTCAGTGGAGGTTACGTTTATAAACTAAACGCCACCACCGGAGAGAAGATTTCGTCCGCCAGGTTCTTTGAGAATCGGTTCTACGATTCATACATCGCTTACTCCTCAATCACCGACAAGCTTTATGTGACAGCATGGATGAATGATCCTGGCAACGAGCCGGCGGCTATAAACCGTGTTAAATGGATGTTCAAGCTCAATCCGGATACGCTGGCCGTTGATGGGACGTTCAATATATTCGCGTCAGGCGTTACAGTGGCGCACGAATACTTCGAATCTGGTCCACGGGAGATGGTGAGCGTCGCTGGAGATATTTATTTTCTGATGTTTGACAGATCACAGTCAAACAACGCTTGTTATCTAATGCGGTTTGATGTAGCAGGTGAAACCTGGGACAACTCGTCTTCCAATAATCGGAACATAGGATTTTCCCAGGGGCTTACGTATGATGCAGACAACAACGTAATTTGGGTATCTACGCAGCAGGGGGCTACTGCTCATGCCCCGGCTCCAGGAGTTACGCAGAGTGACACCGTTGATATCAGTGGAGTTAGCGACCCAATGGCGAAAGGTATTTGCTATAGGTCTGGTCATCTTTACTTCACTCTTTGGCAGGGAACTACAATCGAGAGGTATAAAATCCAGAAGGTACGCATCAGCGATGACAATAACACCACTATAGACTTGGGGGACACGGCGGCCACTCCTCGTAAAATACGGTACTGGTCCATTAACGACCGGATTTATGTGCCCACCTTTAATGCCAACACCGTGGTCATCATCGACCCAACCACCGACACAGTTGAATCTACAAAGACCGGGTTTGATTCTCCAGTTGATGTCGTTTTCACACCAACCAAAGTCTGGGCTGTTCAACACGGAGCTCAAGGGCTTAAAGAGGTAATCTAATGGCCTGCACCGTCGTCGAACTCAACTTGGTCGCAGGCGTGGACTACGATCTGGACCTAGCCGCTGGACGAATCCGGTTCCGGTCCGATGGCCAGCTGGGTGCGCTTATCGATGCGGGTAACTTCTGTGGGCTGGTGGTCAATGCCTGTTGCCAGGACGCAAGCTGTGACCCTTACGGCCCATACGCCTGTGACCTGACCTGCTACGTCAGGGACGGCTACGACACCGTTATGCAGGAAGGCGCCGAAAACTACCGCACTGACGACGAAAAGATGATCAAGATGGTGGGCGTTGAAGCTGAGCCACTGCCCTCATCCAGCCCGTTAGACCTTCAGGTCGACGTCGGTTTTGCGCCAACCCCAAACTGTTTCACCTGGAAGGAAACCCGCGACTTGCCATTCGAATGTCAGACTGCCAAATCAGCTGCTCAGCACATTGCTGACCGCACCAGGCCTGATGGCACGTTTTATTACCCAACCTGGCGTCGTGGCATTTACCTCTCTACTCGTTTCAGGATTTCTGGCGTCGGTGGCGCCGGCCAGTTCTCGGCCCTAAGCAAGATGATTAAAGGCTGGGGCCAACAGGATTCACCATAATGGGAGACCCAATAGAATTATCGCGTAGATCGATCAGGCAAGAACTGATCACAGAAGTGCTGTTTGACCGGCTGCCCGAGCCCCCTGAGGAAATGCTCAGGCTCCCTGGAGTCAGGCGCTGGTTCTCTGCCATGCGCTTAGCCCGGGAGCGGGACATCCAAGCGCTGCACCGGCTCATCCACAAGATTGAAGGGACCGGAGGATAATGGCCCCTTGCAAATCGAGCGTTAATCTGTAGAACTGCATCTTATGGCTAATGGTGCTGGAGATATTGTAGGCGGTCTTGGCAGTTCGATCAGTTCCCTATTTGGCTCTCGGGCCGCCCCCAAGGCTTATCTCAATCGATACGCCCTCCCCACCGCCAAGCCGCTTGGTAAATTTGGAGGGTCACTCCTTGGCGACATTGAGCCACTCTCCCGCGAAGCCGTCAGCGGTTATTTGGCCCAACAGCCCAAGCAACAGGCGTTAGCCGGACAGCAGGAGAACATCTTAAATACTCTCCTGGCACGCAGACTGAACGCTGACCCAACACAGCTCTTGCGGGATGTGGGCAACACCGCCTTCGGATTCATTGATCCGAATGTAATTACGCCGCTGGCAAGGTTCGACGTTAACCAGGATATCCTCATGCGACGGGCCCGGGGCCTCAGTCCCGCCGCTAGCGATTCCACAGCGGAACGTTTGCGCAACGCCCGCATTGCCAGCGGCAGATACTATGACACCGCCCAACAGGCTTATTCGGCCCTCCCTCGTCTTTATGGGGAGGCGTTCGGCCAAGGCTTATCCAATGAGGCCGCTGCCGCTGGACTTACTCCACAAATTTCTGCTGCTTATGAAGGGGTGGCTGCTCGGCCCTGGAACGCCATCAATCAACGCATCTCTTCGGCCACCGGCGCCAGCGACGCCGCCAGTCGCGCCATCCAAGGCGTACTTGCTGCCACCCAAGGCTACAAGCAACCGCAGAACTGGGCGGATCGTTTGGGTGCGGCCAGTCAGGGCATCGGCCAGGCGTTGGGCGGAGTAGCTGGTTTGGCCGGAGGCGGTGGTGGCGGATTGTGATCCATAGGCACGACAAGTGCATCGGCATAACGCTCTGGAAATGGGGCCATTTCCAAATCGAATTATGGTGCGTCCCATCTATGGAGACAATCGAGTCACATTGTCATCCATCGATTGACTCTACGCTCATCTTCCTGTTTGGAAGAATGTTCGGTCGAATTGGCGAAAGACAGGGCTGGGTGAGCAATGCCGATTGCCTTCGCAGATTCGCTATTCCGGCCGGGATAGAGCACTCAGCTACAACTGCTAAATTCACTGCCTTCCTTAACATAGAAAGATGGCGCGCTGGCAGCAATGTCACGAGTGCATCGGTTGATTTTCGGGTTTCCAAGTCTCGTTGCGACGAATGAATCCAATAGTCCCTTTCGACACGCCGTATATCATGGCAAGCTCTCGATAACTACGCCTGTTCGCTCTTATGGCAATCACTTGTTTCCAGGTAAGTTTAGAGTTGGGACAAAGCTCCCCAGTTTTGCCGTTAAAATGTGTCTTCCATCGACCTTTCGAAATTGCATCCCGGAGATTTGAGCTCTGGTTCCCAGTCCACAGATGATCTGGATTCACGCAGTCACCTCTGTCTCCATCTGGACAATTGTGGTGGACCTGATGTCCTTCTGGAATTGGCCCCACATTGAGGATGTAGCTTATGCGATGAACCCCCATGGTTCCACGGCCGACACCAATGGCCCAATGTCGGTTGTGCTTCCCGCCATCAAAGAGCCAACAGCCGTTGGTTTTGGTCACACGCCGCCAGAACTTGGCTGGGATAGTAGTATTAAGCCCTTGAGCAGCGAGGTAGTCGGAAGTAATATTTGGCGGCATATCAAAAGATTCGTTTTTGATTTGTTAGCTCCGGTTCCGCTTCAACGGGCCGGAGCATCCGTTTTAACCTGTCATCCGGAAGGGTCAAGGAATTAACACCAAAGTCCACATCCTGGCCAGTTGCCCAAATCCAAAGCTCATCGATTACACAACTCTTGTCTTTAAGACTCTGCGCGTTGGATTTCCCACTGCTGACGTCGTGGTGTGGATGAATAAATTGGGACAAGTGGAGGAGTCCAAGGTGTCCCAAATCTGCGTGGACAACGACTACGACGCACAGGTCTGTGACTATGCTCACCACGAATGGATCCAGATGCTGGCCACCACCGAGAAGCAACCATTCTGGATATCTGATACAGATATTTTGTATTACGAAAATATCGAGGAGCTGAAGCCTGATTCTGCTATAGCCGGCTGGCGCATCCCGGAGTGGAAGGACGAATTCACCCAGTGCATCACGCGGGCGCGTATCCATACCTGCCTGATGCACATCAACCCGTTGACGCTAGCCAGCGCAATCGCCAGGTATAAGGAGAGCTTCAATCTAATGGATGACATCAATCCATTGCCGAACCTATTTGCTCCGATCTCTGTCCCATTTGGTAGACTGACCTATTTCTATGACGTCTGCGGGCTGCTCTATAACGCTGTCGGCGGTGAAGCGTTCTCCGATGAGATCAAAGAGAGGTGGTTCCACTTTAACTTTGGGTCCATATCAGACCGCGTATTGCCACTGATCAAAGACGGCGATAAGATGGCAGCCGCCAGGGAGATGGTATTGCTAAACCCGCAGCTTGGACGTGGTGCCTGGAGGTTGCAGGAGGAATACTATGCCAACCGCCAAGTGATTTACGACGGCAAGAAGATAGAGGACACGATGAGCCAGGAGGATATGGAGCTAGCCAGGAAGTGGAACGTGGAGCTTTGCTGCGGCAATCAGGAGGCGATGCAGTTTTGCGATCTGTATCACCGATACGTGCATGGGATCGACGATCTCGTAGACGAAATGCAGGACGGTCGACCGACGATGAGCAAGGAACAGATCATAGACTTGTTCTTGCAGGCACTGATCCTCTACAACACGCCGTTCTTCGTTACCTATCGAAACCTACTGTTCCCGGCAATTATACAGGTGACCAACATGTATCAGGATTCTGTCTCCTGGGAACGGTCGCCGAAAAGTCATTTACGCAAGATAGCCGATGTGCTTCGCACTTGCGGTGGCGAAGTCTATTTCATGGTCGCGCTGATTACCGGAGGACCAGAGCACATGAATAGGATGTCGAAATTGATCAGGGAACGTGATTTTCTCTCCCAGCACGATCAGGATGGAAACCCTCTATGATTTCCAACGCTTAAAGGTTACGATATGTCCAATCATCTGCCGAGATACCCCAAACACCCTAGCCAGTTGCATCTGTGTGATTCCGCCTTCCCCGTAAACCGTCCTGATATTATCGACGTCACCCTGACTGAGCACTGACCACGGGCATCGCCCTTTATTGATCATATCCCAGGTGTTCTGTCTGGATGTTCCAAGCCAGAGATGTGATGGGTTGCAGCAGGCGCGATTATCGCACGAATGGCACACACATAATCCATCAGGGATTTCTCCATTGTGGATAAGCCAGCTCAAAATGTGAGGCTTCATGGTCTGGAATCCACCGCGTTTAACTATACGACCGTATCCAAATGAATCTTTACACCCAGTCCAATTCCAGCAGCCATCGGTCTTTTCTACGTGTTTCCAAAATCTATGTTCGATCGTGGCCGAACAGTGACGCTTAGCCAGAATGGGATTAGCGTGCATTGGGACAGAGGAAGTGGTAAACTCATGTTGCATAAGTCAGTCCTGTGATTTGTGCCGCGCCCCTGGATGCTTCAAACATCGCAGGGGCAATTAGCTTGTAGTGCAACGGAATCGGCGTAAAAAGTCAATCCTGTGATAAGCCAGCACAACCAAACATAATTATGCCAAGTCCATTCGGGCCGATTCCATATAGGTCACCAGTGGCACCACCCGCCGATCCATATACGGGGTTAGGCTGGCCCATCCCAATGCCAAGACTCATGGCGCCGGAGTCCACTGGATTCCCGGTCCGACTGGGATGGTCTGAGGCGCCACCTCCAGCACCACCCGCGCCATCAGGATATATCGGTAACACATACCTCCCTGATTATAATGATTTGTATCCTACGCCGATCCGACAGCCGCATTCAGCTGACTACTATGGGCCTGGCCCGGAAGTTTCTATTCCACCAGAGCCTGCGCTACCACCAGTTGCACCACCGCCTAATGCTGGAAACATAGGAAACACCTACCTACCTAACTACGACGATGTCATGAACGAAGGCGTGAGAAGCGGTATCGCGACGCCACCTTTAGCTGCCCCCCCTTGGCTGGATCGAATCGCCGCTATGATGAGTGGAGCCGGTCACGGTCAGCAACTGTCTCCTCCTCCCTCTCGCCGTTACAGCTTGGGCATCCCAAAGACTGACTTCATCTATACCAATCCTGTCGCAGCGCAGCAGGCAGCCGCCAGTCTATCGGCACGACTTGGTTACGAGCAGCAGCAGGATCAAGGCTACCGGCAGTACCTGATTGCACAGGAGCAGGCCAGGCAGGCAAACGCCAACCAGGCACAACGGCTGGCTGAGAACGAAAAGGATCGGGCCCTGCAACGGGAAGGCTTTGCCAGTTCCGAACGTAGCGCGGCCAATCGTGCTTACGGCTACAGCGACTTCGACCGCAGACAGGCGGCTAGAGAGAAGGAGTTGGCTGAACAGAAGCTCATCGCTGACCGGGCTAACTACAGAAGTGCGGTAGCTCTGGCTAATGCGCTTAATAGTTCGACAGTTCCACCGATCCAAAAGAATAAGACGGCCCTGGCCAATCCAGGCCTTGTGAACCTAGATCCATCTGGGAGATATGTTCCATCTATGCCCAATCCAGATCTAGCCGCTCCCGGGGTGACGACAATCGGCCAACTGCAAAGCGGCATTGCCGCTCGGCAACAGCAGATCCGTGACGCTGCTACTCCTCCGCCAGCATATCCCCAGCTTAATCCAGCTGCGCCTACCCCTGCACCTGCGCCGTCTGTCCCGTGGTATCAACGATGGTTTGGACATCCAACCGCACCACTCCAGGCTGCCCCATAAATGCCCCGCCTCGTCAATCTGGGTGAGGGCTACGGTGTAGTCGCTTGGCCTGACGAGGCTAGCGATGAGCAGATCGTTAATGACTACAACGCGCTGGAGTCGGAACGCCTTCGAGCTATCGAGGAAGGCAAGCTCGTCAATGCCCGTCTGGCCGATATCATGGAGAGCAATCGGCCCACCCTGGGCAAAACTCTCCTGCGCGGTGCACTTGGACTCAGAGAGGGCGCGGCTGGTATCACTAAACAGGCTGTTGGTAATCTAGCCAGGAGCCTCGTTGTTCCGGAAGGTGGTTTACAGGTCAGCACCCGCCCAACCAATCCCATGGCTCCAGCTAGGTTGCTGGAGGAAGCTGGGAAAGGGTTGGCCGCAGAGGGCACAAAACAACTTGAGGAAGCCGAGTATGAAGGAGAGCGATTGGGTGGAGGATTGCCGGGCCAGATAGCGGGGACCGTCGGAACAATAGCCGGCGCCAGTGCGCCGGCCCTCTTGGCTGCTCCATTGGGCTTACCGGCTGCGGCTATCGCAGGAGGTGTTACCGCCTATGGCCCAACTGCTGAGCAATTCAAAGAACGGCTGATGCAGCTTAATCCTAACCTCTCAGAGGAGGAGGCTTACAGGAAGGCAGAAGGACCAGCTGGATTGGTGGCAGTGGCAACCGGCTTATTGACCAGAGCGTTCGGAGGAACCGAGCGGCTCATCGAACACATCACCCGCACCGGATTAAAGCAGCAAGGCGTTGAGTCACTCTTCAAGCAGGTATTCAAGGCCGCTTCATTGGAGGCGCCGGAGGAATTCACCCAACAGCTGGCCCAGGGTTACACCGAGAAAGCTTACATCGATCCAAACAAGCCGGTTGGCGAGATCTGGAACGAATCCGGGCTAGCCGCACTGGCTGGGTTCGGGTTGGGTGGAGCGACAGCCGGCGGCATCCTCATCTCGGCCAGGCTCGGTGGAGCCGCCGTGCAACGAATCGAAACAGCTCTCGAACCAGGGCGGCTGCGCCGGCAATCACGCCGCGCATCCGTAGAGAGAATCAAACAAGCCATAGCAGAAAGAGAGGCTCAAGATGCCCAAGCAGCTCGAACAACAATTGAAGCGCCAAGCCAACAAGCACAAAGGCTGGAGCAAGAAGCGCAAGAACGCCTACGTGTACGGGGCGCTGAGGAAAACCGGGTGGAAGCCCAGCCGGGAGCGGTAACAGATCCGTGGGACCAGCTGAATCGCCAGTATGGTAAATCGGACAATCCGTTAGCATCGGATAGTTTAGTTATCCAAAACGAACAGGGTGTTGTCTCCATACAGGGTCGAAGTATTGATGGGAATCTTGTTGAGGTTGGAAAATTTACACCGGAAGAAAGCGCTGAATGGATTGCAGCAGATGCGCTACCTAGAGCTGAAAGGCGCGCTGCACAAACCGCTATACGAAATCGAATTGCTCAACGGATGCTACAGCCAGCCCAGCCGGGAGCGGTAACGCCTCCGCCGTTGCCGACTCCACCTACTGCGCGCTTCCAGATCGGTGAGCGCGTGGGCATGGACAACGGAATAACGGGGACAGTCCGTCCTGCGACAAAGTCTGGCTATGGGTTTGCTGTTGGCGACCCGGTTGTATTCGGCGATGGCACTGACGATCAATACCCGCTCCACGAGATGTGGAAGCCGTTGGCCGATATAAAGCGCGAGATCGCTACTAAGCCGTTCAATCGGTTAGAGGCAGTAGCAGCTGTCCCGAGTTATCCATTCATTCCTCCAGCACTTGTTGATCGAGCGCTCGCAACAATGGAGCGGCTGCACAACCGGCTAATCGATCGCGGGATTGACCCAGATACGTCCGCTGCTAACAGAGAACCAGAGCATCAACTGATGCAGCAGATCACTGGCTCGCTTGAGCGGCTTGGTCGGCAGAACAAATCGGTCCAGAAGAAGTATAAGCGCGCAAATGCCAAGACAGCAGCCGATGCGTTAGCCCAGGTTAATGAACGGTTGCAGGCGGCCGATGCCTTGCCAGCGCAACCCCCCGCAGGGACGGAGCTGCTCTCGCCGGCTCAACAGCGCATCCCAATTGAGATCCAGCGTGCCGATGGAACGCGGGTAAAGGGCGAGTTCAACGGTTACTACGATCTACGGTCTATGGGTCGTGGCACAGTTCCGTCCGTTGGATGGCTCAACGCGGAGGGCAAGATGACCCATGGCCTGTTGGGCGCAGGGGAGACCATCATCGGAACTGTTCCGACGTTCGAGGAATGGATGGCCAGCAAGCAGCAGCAGTCTCCATCCGATCTAAGGCGTCTGGAAGATTCCACCGCTTTTGGTATGGCCGGGCCAGAGTTTGGCACGGTTGACTGGCGTGCGTTTACGACGGAACACCCAAATGGAAACATCGTAGACTGGGCTAAACTCAGGGCTGAAGTGGAGTCTGGAAGGCTCAATGGTGGAGAAGCCGGCAATGCGTTATTGCTGCATTTTCTTAGACGCTCAGATCTGCATCCAGCCGAGATTGCCATTCTTGATGTGACGCCGGCTGATGTTGCCGGCATTAGTGAAACCGGCACTGGATTCTATGGCAGGCATATATCCTACGAAGTCCTGCCATCGATGATACAAATAGTCGCCCGTGGGTTTCATGGTAACACGATCAGCCAGGCGGAGTTTGTCAGGACACTTAACCATGAGCTTACCCACAACAACATCACAGCCAAGTGGGAATCGGCATCGATGGATGTCAGACAAGACCTGGCGGATCTATTCTCATTCATCGTGGATAGGAGTAAGGGCACTGAATTCGAAAACCACAACCTGGTGAAGAATGCCGGGGAATTGCTAGCCGAAGCATTCTCCAACCCAGCCGTCCAGCGTTGGATGGCATCCTTAGATTATTCGATGCACGTCCGGCGCGACGAGCGGGGACGTCCCCTAATCCCGCCGCCACAGTTCCGCAAGTCAGTGTTCCGTCAGTTCTTGGAAATCGTTAAGCGCATTCTGCGCCTCCCGGATTTCCTCACCGACATGTTTGGCAATCGTGTGGAGACGATCACGGCATTGGATCAGGCAATTAACCTTGGCAATCAGTTAGAAGGGACGCGCCGTGTCGCGCCAAATACTCCAATCGTAAGTTATTCGCCGGCCACTCCGCCAGCTGCTCCCACTACTGGGCCTCCGCCAACCCCTCCACCCATCGAGGGCATGCAGGTGGCGGGAGGTGCAGCAGAGGTGGGGAGGATCGCTGAGGAGATTTACGCCAAACGCGAGCAAGGCGCCGCCGCTCTGGAGGGCCTGGCTTTCGAACGGCGCCAATATCGGGTGGCTAAAGGAGAGCTCAAGCGCTTAGCCGGTATCGCCACCGGCCGCTTCATCACGGACGGTATCACCGCCGAGCAGCTGAAGGGTTATCCGGACCCAATGGAGAACGTCGGCATTGAGGAAGGCCAGATCAATGTGGGGCCGGATTTCGCCACCAAGCTCAATGCCGTCCAGGTGGACTTTAATCCGGCTAATGTCCACGACATGCAGGGGGAGCTGTTCTACGAGAATGCAGCCCATCGATTGGTCAAACTGCGGGACCGCATAAATAGTTTGGTCCAAGCGGCCAGTTATTACGAGATACTTAAGGTAGATCCGGATGAGCAGAAGAAACTGGCTGAGCAGATAGCCAAGCTCCAAGCCAAAGAGGCCATATTCGGTCAAGCCACCTGGAACGGGCAGAGTGTAGCCGAGCGGGCCGCTGAAATTGAGGCGACCAACGCGCAACGTCAGGACCGATTCGCACAACGCAATGCCCTAGGCCTGGACCCCGTCATCGAATTCTTTGGCGATAACGTTGGTTCCTACCGGAACTTTTCCGATAAAGCACAAGCCGGATTGGCCATGGCGCAGGCGATTCAGGCCAATGCCCCACCCGACCAGGTGGCTGCCGCCGCTGCTCAAGTCCAGCAGTGGGTAACCCTCTCCACTGATGTACAGAATGCCATCCGCAATGGCTTCCCGCTCAACAAGGAACAGAAGGCTTCCATCTTCGCCGCCATAGCCAAAACATTCGAAGACTTCGATATCCAGCGTAACCGCATGCTGGAGCTTCAGAAGACAGAAGAGCCCAAGATTGCGGCCAGAATCGCTGACCTGCTCCGTAATATTACGGATGCTAAAATAGAGTCGGGTTTATCGGAAGTCTTGCTGGCCGATGTCCGCGATACGCTCGAAGGGGAAATTGGGCGGACCGGCACCTTGGACTCCCAAGAGCGGGCGCAGGAATTAAAGAACCGCCTTTTTGCCATCCGTAGTTTTGCGGAATGGATGGGGCGCAACATCGAGACCAATCGCGCTCTGTTCGACGCGCTGGTCAGCCCGGTCGGACAGCGAGAATACGCCTTATCCGCCAACCAGAATTACGGCACTGACCCCAAGACAGTGGCCATGATTATCGCGGAGGCTAAGCGCAACCCGGACTTCTCCTCTGCCGTCGTCAATCTCATCGAGGCCTCAGACAAGAAGTTGTTGCAGCTTCCGGTCGCCCAGCTTGAGCGCATCCAGGAACTGTTAGCCGAAGGAGACCCGGACGGGGCCAAAGCGGTGGCAGACAACCTTCAGAAGATGGCTCTGTCCAGGGCTTCAGCTGCCAACACTGCGGTGCGCTCGGCTATGAAGGAATTGGATACCCTTCAGATCCAGCAAAAGACCCTGCTAGAGGGTAACGCCATGTTCAATGAAGTGGCAGCTCTCCCTGAGTATACGCAGATCCGTGACATCGTTAACGCTTCCCCCTACGGCCTGACCGAGCCGATGGTCGAACAGAATAACACGGCCACCACCTTCAAGCCATTCGGAACCAAAGAGACTGCCAATCATCCAGGCCTGGTGCTGGGTGCGGCCGATGATTTCGTCCTTAAGGGTAAGTGGTTTAAGAAGGTCAATGCATGGCACCGGGCAGCGCAGGATTACGTCGATGAATATGACCAAAGGCTCACAGCTCACGTATCGGATCCGAAGGTTAATCCATCGCCTGAAGTGTTGGGCTATGACGCCGCTAAGGTCCGTGGATTGCGAGATGCGGTGGAACGCTTCGTCCCCGGCAGCTTCCTGGAAGCCTCGTTGCTTTCGGAGGAGAAGCGCTGGAAGGTGCCGGCCCTGATTCGTCACGCCTCCAAATGGTCCTGGTTCCGGCAGCACGACTTTGTCGCCAAGATGGTAGGTGGCATTGCTGGGACTGACCTGCGTGGCCGGCTGGGAGATTTCGTTAACCATTTCCTGAAAGCTCGCCACGTCATCCAGAAGTATCAGGACATCCCCGACCTGATCAATAAGGCGATGAAGTCCCATCCGGAGGTGCAGCTTAACCTGGCCAACTACCGGGTGGTGTTCAACGAGCTGGCTCACTGGGGTCGTCAGTTCGGTTCTCCGGTCCGGGCCGGCTTTGTTCTGCCATTGTCCGGCACCATCGTCACCAAAGAGGACATGGAACTCCTGCGGCAGGAGGTTGCTTTCGAAGAGGATCTGCGCCGCAACGTCACCGAGACTCGGCCGGTGGAAGGGGTGCGGCTCCAGGTCGGTAAGCGCACTCTGGTCCGGCCCGGCGCCTATGTGGGCGACCCTGGCAAGGGTCTTCCGCGCCATCTCAATCGTAAGGCTGATTCCTTCATCGCAGACATCCTCGCCGCCTACGGCACCAACACGGCTGGGTTTGATGTTAACGCTAATCCTCAAGATCCAATCATCGCTTTCTGGAATAAGCGGCTGCCGATGTTAACCCAGCATGTGCTGGATATTCGTCGGCAGGACCGGCTCATGCGCATCAGTCCGCAGATGCAACAGGCTTATCAGGACCTGGCCAACGAATGGATGGGGACGACGGGGAAAGCTCCAGCCCTTACCAGCTTCGAAGAGCTGGTAAATTTCCTAGTCGCCAAGTATCCCCACACCCCTGGCGTTAACACCCGAGACGAGGTGATGCGGGGATTAAACTCTGAGCTGCGCCAATATCGGGACGCTGCCAGCTCCATCAATGCCGATCGAGCGGAAGCCTCCCAGAGCCGTCACGGTCGGGTGACCATACCTTTCTCTGCCCAGAACGAGTTCACGCGCCCTGCGGCACAGCTGGAGCTTCCCAGCAGCCTCTACGATTATGGTGCCCTGACCCAAGGAGAGCACTTAGCCATCACCTCCCGGGCCAACCATGAACGGGTCGTGGCCTACGCCACCGCCGTGCAGCGGGCTGTTAACGAGTTACAGAACCGAGTCAATCGGGTCGAGGCCAAAGAGATTACCGAAGAGCAGGCTGCCCAATCTTACGGGGGCAACTTCAGCGAGTTGAAGGATGTGCTGGGGATCCTGCGCGCCATCCTGGATGACTTCACCCAGGCCTACAAACTGGGCAATCCCGCTCTGACTCAAAGCGAATGGTATCGCGAGGGCTTTGGTGCAATGACTAGCGCAGTGCTAGCGCTGCCCACGGTGGGTATTCGCAACATGACGGGTGGCCAGTTCGAAACGTACCTGATGAGTCGGGCCATGGGCTTGGCTGGCCAGCGCTTAACGATGTGGCGTGCGCTCAAGAATATGGGTCGCACCGTGACCCGACTTGCTCTGAGCCTAGGTCATAGCGTCGCCAAACAGAGTGATGCGCTGGGAGGGCTGTTGACCGGCAAGGATCAGGAGACCTTCCAGAAGCTAGTCGAGAACATCGCCTCGATGCTCTTCCAGCCTGACTTCCGCGCCTCCGGGGAGCGCGTCAATCAGCTGGGCTACGATACCCGCGACCGGCTTCTTAATCGCCTCTCACGCATCTGGCAGGACACAGCCGAAACAACTACCACAGAAGAGCTTGGGCATCCAGAGAGGACCAAGCGCCGCAAACTCATACTGGCTGGGCCCAAGGCGATCCGCGCCATCTTCGACAAGATTGGTGTCCAGCAATACGATCAAGCCATCAACGCCTCGCTCCTGACTTATTCCGACTGGCTGTCCAAGCGGTTGGAGGAAGTGGCGATGAACTACGGATCCGCCAGAGAAGCGGCTGGCCTTACCCAGTTCGACGTCACTGATCCCAAGTGGCAGCTCCAGCCTCATGAATGGAGCGCTTTCAGGAGCAGCAAACAGAACGAAGATTCGTTGGCCCTGTTCCGAACCTTCCTTGAAGCCTCCGCTAACGCCGAAGGATTCCAGTTGGAGCGCAACCTGTGGCGTTACTATCAAGAAGCCAAGGCCGGTAATCACCCCAAGATATTCACAGACAATCAGTTCGATGCCGTCAGCCGCCGATTACTCTCTGAATTCAATGCTTCCACACCTGCCAACCGTGCCAGTGCCGCCGCCGGTAATCGGGTTATTCGCAACTTATTGACACTGCAAGGGTATACGTCTGATGGGCTTCTAAAACTTGTCAACAGTTTCGGCGCTGTCCGGGATCGCGGAGATCTGGCTCAGACCATGAGCAAGCTCCCTCACCTGGCGACCCTGGCGTTGATGGCCGTTCTCATCGGGGCTTTCTCCCTATCCCTGACCGGCCAATGGGAGAAGACGATGCGAGGACGCATGCCCAGCATGGCCACTCCGCTGGACAAGGATTTCTACAGCAGTGTTGGCCGTTTCCTCAGCAACATCTCCAGCTTAGGCATGGCGCAGTTGTTCTATGTAGGAGACATCCTGTTACAGCTCAAAGGGGAGGTGGTGGGCAACCGTGGCTTTGATCCATTGGGTCGCGTGTTCCCCGTGTCCATTGTGCAGCGGGCCTGGCGCACGCTGGTAGGGATGTATAACACCGCTAAGAGCGGCCAGGCTGATGTCGGCCAGGTGTTGGCGCCCATGGCCGATTACGGTCGCAGCGTCATCCCGTATTGGGCTGAGGCGGAGAGGCTCTTCGGAGCCCAACAGTCACTGACCAAACAGACCGAGCGGCTCTACCGGACTGAGGGCAACTATCAGGAACTCCTGCCTGAAGCCCGCATGGCATCGGCGGGCCCAAACTATCAGCCCACGACAATCATTCGCCGCGATCTGAGCGATGCCGTCTCTGCGCTCTTCGAGGCTCGGGAAGCTAAGGATTCCGTCAAAGCTCAAGCCGCCCTTCTGGAAGGCCAGCGGCAGATGAAGAAGCTGGAGGATTTTTACACCGCCAAATACGTGGCGCTGGGTGACGATGAACTCACAGCTCGGGAGAAAGCGTCGCGGGACGTGTGGAACGATTATCAGAGTCTCAACCCAGTGGTAGCGGGGCTGTTAGGTAAACGGCCCACGCAAGCCCAATACGAACTGTTGCAGAAGGGTCTCACTGGAGAACGTGGAGCGCTGGCCAAGAGAGGTGTCGAAGCCTGGCAGAATGGCGCCTGGGAATTGTTCGGCCGCGAAGGGGTGGTCAGCCGTGAGGACGTGGCGCTGGGCCGGGGAGGTGGCCAGGCCAAGGTTGCTCCAATCACTAGCCCCTACCAGATAATCGGTGTGGCCGGGGCCCCTCGTGACCGGGTGCGCGCCATCCAAATCGGTAACACCGGTTACCTGCGTCCGGCCCGTCCGGCTCGGCCCCTGCGTCCATTGCGCATTGGTGGACGCGCCACGTCCCGATCCCGATCTGGCGCCCGCCCGCCTCGGCCCGGTGGGGCCCGACCGGCTGGTGGCCCATCGGTGGTGCGCCCCAAAACCAGGCTGGGCCGGCTCCGGCGCTTGAACCGACGCATCAAAGGGCGTATGGGTCGCCGCCAGACTTATACGTTCGAATGATTAGTTGGATCGGGAAAAGTCGCCGTATAGTTCCTTGGCTTTCGCGGCATAGGCAGCGTGGGCTTCTTCCGGCGTGGCAAATGTCCCGAGAGGTATCTGCTTGCCTCCGTATCCAATCTGGGCGCGGAAGCGGTTCCGCTTCATTGATACGCCTTTCGGCAATTGGGCATGCTTGCGATGCACGTGGGCTTTCTGGTTGGCCGCATTCTGGACCCGCGTGGCAAGGCGGAGATTAGTCCATACGTTGTTCAGTCGGTTACAGTCCTTATGATCTACCTCAAACCCGGCCGGGATATCCACGCCCATTAAAACAAACGCCAGCCGATGGGCTCTAAACATTGTAGTCTTTCCGTTTATCACCAACCTGATCTCCAGACATCCGGGAAATCCGCGCTTGCTTGCCGCTTTATGTCCGGCCGGTTTCCCTGCGAATCTATACGTGAAGGTCCGCCATGCACGTTCATTTATGAAATGCGAACGCGGCCTTTCCTTCCAGCAAAACTGTCCCGTTTGAGGATCATAGCTGAGGCATTGGTTTAGATATTGCGCTGGCGGAAGTGGAGTGGTCTTCTTCATTGGTGGCTAATTTAGCGTTCACCATTTCTTCCTACAGATTGACGTCGTTTGTCCAGCTTGGGTTGGCTCAATTCAGACAATTATCACCCGAAAGCCCGCTGCTTGTGTCAGATGACAGGTCTCATGAGTCTGATGAGATTAAGCGGATATCGGAACAATACGGCGCCAATTATAAGTGTTCGCGTGTTCGACGATCTCATTTCGGCGGCGATTTTCAGGGCCTCGTCAATGCGCTGGCTTTCGCAGAGGCGGCTGGCGCGGACGTTGGGATTAAAGTTTCCCAGCGGTTCATCTTCCGGCGACCAGAATCTATCGAAGTCATTAAGCGGGCATTCGCTGACCCCAATATCTGCGTGGCTACACCTGGCCAGCCAGCCAAAGGCGGGGCGTTCGCCAAATTCACCACGCTCTCTGATATTGTGGCAATTCGGGTGGGCAGCATAACCCCAGAGGATTTGCTCCAAATGTACCGGGGCCGGCTGATACGGGAGAAGGTGCCGTGGGCTTCCTTCATCGAGTGCGCCGTCGATGACCTTCATCACAGCAAGTTCCCGGGCAGGACGGTGAAGATGCCTGAGCTAACCAATCCGGTCGGAGACCCCATTTATTTACGCCGCTACCAAGCCACCGAACAGCAGTATCGCAACCTGGCCCTGACCCATGGCCTGAACGGTATCTATCCCACCAACGAATGGGGCCAGATCGAAGGCCGTCGTTACATGTGCAGGCCGGTGGTAGTTTAAGGTCGCTTCACCAGGCGCACAAAGAACTTCCCCGTCCAAGGCAGCCCTGGACCGCTGGTGTAAACCACCGTGCTAGTGGCATCGGTCCACTGGGTCATGTTGGTGCTCCACTGTGGCACCCAGCCCGGCTCGATTGGTGTCGGCCAGTAAGCGGCAAAGACGAGCGGCTCCTGCGGTTGAGCCACTGTGAGCACGGGACCAGAGGCAGCCGTGAATGGCGTGGCTGATGCCAAACGCTGCGCGACAAATGATTTAGGTGCAATCGCTACAGGCCGGTCGCTGGGTGGCGGCACTGGTAACTTTTTGCGTGGGGTAGTTTGGCAACCAATAAGGACGAACAGAGCCAGCGGAACAATAAAGGTTTTCATAGGTCAATTGAAGCGTGCGAACTCACCGAACAGTTCCTTAGCCTTCGCGCAGTAAGCCGCGTGGGCATCGGCTGAACTGTGGAAGGTCCCAAGCGGTATCCTGACTCCATTAACGCAAATAGAAGATCGGAATGTTTTTCCGTCCGTGTATACTCCCTTTGGAAGCGCATGCTTTCGGGCCCGATTGGATACTTTGTTCTGAGCGTTCTGGCTGATTGTTGCCAGACGAAGATTGGACCACTTGTTGTTAAATGGATTGCCGTCTTTATGGTCCGGAATCATCCCCGACGGAATGATAACGCCCATCAGCATGAATGCTATCCTGGCCGCGTTAATCTCATGCGGCCTACCACTTTTAGTTATAGAAATCCTGATGGCATGACGACGGCCTCTACAATAGTGCTGGCTGCCTGCTATCTTTCCAGCTTGTCGGCAGTTGGTTTTAACCCAGCATGCTATAGTCGGAAAGTGGTGTCGTGGGCGCTCCTTCCAATGGCAGACGCCAGTCTCCGGATCATACGTTAGGCATTCAACAATATACTCAATGGACAGACTCATGTGAAGTTTAAGTGTTGAGGGGGCTGACTATCTGGAATCGGAGTTGGCATGCCATCGATAACATCGCCTATGAAATCCACTTGATCGCTAAAGACACAATTAGGGCAGATGTCATCTTCAATCACCTGCCGGATGGGCTGAGAATAGAGTTCACCCACTTTATCCCATGCGCATACGGCCCACTGACTTCCGAATTTGTGGCCAGCAGTTTTGTTGAGCACGACCGAATCACATGGATATACAAGCCCATTGGCGTTTAGGCATGGCCGTGTATAAACCTTGGCGCACTTATGTCTCGGCTGACGTGGCGGCTTGAACTGACTGAATACTCTATCCGGGTCAATCCGGTTGGCCATGGCTTGCAGTTGCGCGTGGCGTTTTGGGATGAGCTCGGGTTGGAGGCAGTTGCAGAGCAGTCTTACATATTCTGGCGCATGGTTCTCAACGTAGGCTGAGATCTGCTCCTCGATCCATGGCAGTCGATCCTCGACCATGACGACCTTTCGGTTCTCCATCGGCGTGCGGATGTCCTCAGGCGTCGACACCCAACCATGCTTATGCGAAGGCTCTTCGTAGGAGTCGCTCATGATCCAGCTGAACCCAAGCGTGGTCTTAGATGGATCGATGGATGGCACGTAGACAGTGCGTTCTGGATGATCAAGGCCAGCCATGGAGATGCGAATCCAAGTGAAGTAATCCAACACATTGGGATGCGCCGTCTTCCATCCTGTTCGGTATTGCTTGCCGGACGGAAACAGCGGGCCGGTCATATCGTAATGCACTAGCGGCATGCCATTAGTGATGAGAGCCAGCTCCACTCCTCGGTCGTGGATGCTCTGGGCTAAGCCATTGAAATCAGTCTTGGTTTCTGGGCAGCGATAAAGCAGCGGATTTCCTCCGCCGGAGAGCGTCACCGATTTAAGGCCCAGGGGACAAAGCTGGTCCAAAAATCCATTGATGATGCGGATGGGGAGAACATCACCCGGACGCTCTCCGACAGAACAAAACGAACACTTAGCATTGCAGATATCAGTGGGGGCGATCCAACAACTGATGGGCGTGCCACGCTTATTGCGCAGTTGCTCCATGGCCTCCTGGTGCCAGAACAACTTCTCGCCAGTGGACGTAAATGACGTCGATAGCGATGGGGTTAGCATTATCCTCCCTGCACCGTCGTGATTGCGGATTGCAACAGCCATCCCTTGCGCTGATAACGCTCCCTCATGATGGGCGCTGGCGCATTCATGCCCAGTGCGTTGGCACGGTTGAGGAAGTCACGGCGGTTACGGGTGGAGAAACCCGTGGCGGTGTTAACCATCAGCCCGCGATTGTTTTTACGGTTTAGGCGCAGGGTCTTTAGATCTTGCACGCGCTGGCCCTGGTCGATAGTTCGGAGACGATATACCACTTCAGCCATATCACCCACTCAATCACTTGACGCGGGCCAGGGCAACTCAAATACTGGCCTCCGTGCAAAGCCCATACGATGAGGAGTATTTCCTGCGTGGCAAACAATCTGGTAAATCCTTGTACGAGAACTATCGCTGGCTCCCAGATTTAACCATACCCATGGCCAGGCGGATGATTGAGCATTGTGGCATTGCGATGGATGACACCGTTCTGGATTTTGGCTGTAGCCGTGGGTATCTGGTTAAGGCGATGAGGGAGATTGGCTTCTGTGCCTACGGGCAGGACATATCCGATTGGGCTATCGCCAATTGCGATCCTGACGTGACTCAATACGTATCGGTCCAACGGCCAGCGATTAAGCCAGACTGGATCATTGCCAAGGATGTCCTGGAGCACCTGACATCGGGAGAACTGCTGGCCACGCTGGAGACATTCGGCGCAATGGCCAACAAAGGGATCTTTGTGGTGGTGCCACTATCCAATGACGGGAAGCTATATGTCGTGCCAGAATACGAAGAGGACGTAACGCACAAGCAGAGGCTCAGCCTGCTCTTTTGGGTCAGCGTCTTCCACACCGTGCTGAAAGATATCAGCTGGGAAATTTCTTCACGCTATCGCATCGAGGGCATCAAAGATAATTACGCCCACTTCCCACGCGGCAACGGCTTCATCACCTGTAGGCGTATCATTTCGCGCACCACAGGATCGTCGAAAACTTAAGTCGATTTAACTGAGAGCGCAGCGCATCCACCACCGCCTGCCGGGACCGGTCTTGACCGATTGCAACCTTGAACCCATCAAGGGTAAAGCCAGCCTTTAGCACAAGGCAGCGCAGGGAATCGAAGGTCAGCAGCTGCTTGTGCTCGCGGTGGAACAGGGCATAATCGAAGAACCGCGTGTAATGGGAGTCCTGCCATGCTCCGGAGATGCTCTCACCAAACAGTTCGATAGCTCGCTCTCTGGTATCCTTTTCGTAGACAGACAGGAAGTAACTGGCGTCAGGGACTGACACAACCAATAGTCCTCCGGGTTTGAGCACACGCCGGCAATCTTCGAGAACCGTAACCGCATCGAAGCAGTTAAAGTGCTCGACGACATGCTGGATTAACACCCCATCGAAGATGTCCTGGAACGGCATCGGACCAGCCAATAGCGTGTGCTCAACGTAGTTGTGCTCCTTGTCCAGGTTGGTTCGCTCAGGCGTCCCAACATCCAGATGCTTACGCAACTCATCCAGGTTGATCCATGTTGCGTCCTGTGGGCGCTGTCCGCCACAGCCTACGTTGAGCAGCTTCATGTTAGCTCGAAGATGTGTGCTAGCAGGTTGGTGTTGATTGGGTATTGGCTAGGCCTAATCCATTGCTCGTAATGGCGCTTGGCATTGCCAGAGACGTGTTCGTGCAAGCTCTCATTAACGGTGCCGAAGTCGTGGTCCAAGATGTCCATCTCCTCTGAGAACGTCAGGTAATGTTCTCCGTCTGACATCTCCGGGAAATACTTTTGGTCGTTGGTGCGCTCCGGCAAGATGTTCAGCGCTCCGGCAGAGGCGCCCTGCCAGAACCGCTGCGGCATGTAGATGGAGTGGATCCACTTTAAGTCAGATGTGAAGGCGATGCGGGCCAGCATTTCCTGGTGAGCCTTGTCGGTGATCCAATTGCCGTTTAGGAGCGTCTCCATCTCCTTCATATCTATGGGGCCGTGCTTCTTGCTGAACTGTTCAGCCATCCAATAGAATGAACGCGGGCAGCGATTGTTCCAGAAGCCAAGGTTTTCCAAGCTCCACGTCTTATTGCCAGCATACGCTGGAGAAGTGCATAGGTCGGAAGCGTATTCGATATAGTCCGCTCTATTTCCACCCGCCTTGTAGATCGCCCTACAATAGTCGCAGAAGCGGAACTGTGGGTTCATGGCGTCAGAGAAATAAAACCCAAGCATCATGCCAGAGTTACAGTCCAACTTGCCAAGCCGCATGAGGAACATGGCCAGGATGATTCGCCGGGCATGCCCACCACCACGCAAGAGAACCTTCTGGCTACGTTGCGACCATGGCGTCCACGGGATGTCTGGTATTGGCTCCCATGGAACATAAGGCAGGGACTCTAGCCGGCCAGCCGTCAGCAGAAAGTGATACACCTCCCACTCCTTCTCCGGCAGGAATGGACAAGGCACCGGGCGAATAGTGAAGTCTGGGTCGACGACGAAGTCGGTGCTGTCGTTATGAATCGGAAGCCCACTGACCATGAATATCCTGTCGATAAGACCGATGCTCGGCGCATAGCGGATAGCATTGGAGAAGTAGGAGGAGTCAGTGACATTGAACGTGGCGATGCGACAGCCGTTGTTCTTTAGCTTCAGGATGCGTTCTTCACTCAGATGGTCGGTTAAGATGACAACCGTAGCATCCTTGGCCTGGTCCAGGTTGGTGCACTCCTCTACCTTGATCGCGTGATCCCTGGCATAGGCCCGCATCGGATCGAAGAACATCCGACTGGCGTATTCGTTGTGGTAAGGCTTTGGATCGTAAACGAGATACGTCATTTGGTGTTTAACGTGGCGTGGATTCGGGATATATGGCGTAAGAACTGATGCATCGTAAGATCGCGTTTCATCCAATTGCAGAGCCGGCAGCATGGCACTACGTTCCGGCGAGTGTAATCCTTGGCATTATCAATCCTATCCAAGCCAGAGCATGACCACGGCAACGGACCCCCACAATAGTGGCACGGCAGCTTGATCAAATTAGAGAATGTGCGGAAGCCAATGTTCCAAATAAATCCTCGCCTGGAAGCTAGCCTTATACTCCTAAGCCAGCGTGAACGTGGCTTGGCGTCCGATCGTTTCCTAACAGCTTCGCACTGATCGTGACGACGCTTACGGAACTCCTGATGATAGCGACGTGCATGTTTTAAGTTGCGTTTCCTCCAGATGCGATGCATCCGTGTTCGGTATGTCCTAAGCTTAACGCGATTCTTCTTCCACCACGCTGCGCGAGTTGCGGCATATTGGGCCATTACTTAACTCCTTCCACATTCAATGACATGAGCATCCCGTGTGTCTTATCGAGGTGAGGTAAGAAGGCTTGACTGTAGTCATCGAACTCTTTGTGCTCGCTAACCTTCCAGTCCCATAGGCGGACATCCTTTAGGCCGGCTAACTCCATGTGTTCTTTGAGCGTGGGCCAATTGAACACGACGAAATGATTATTCTTCGGATGGTTCTGGCCGCCGTAGAGCAAGCCTAGCAGTTCCTTTAGCTCTCCCGTCTCGGCATATCGAGCGCAGATGGCGTCGAAGGATGGCACGGCCAGCCGCAATACCCCACCTGGCTTGAGCATGTCTGCCCAGTGATGGATGGTCGCCGTCACCATCCTCCGGTGCACATGCTCCAGGACGTGGCTGGCGTAGATGAGATCGAAGCTACCCGGGTCCCACGGCAGGCGCGTTAGGTCGCAGTAGAGATCTTGGTGATGAGTATCGAACAAGTCGATGTTGATGAAGCCGGGCAGATGCACCCGGCCGGCGCCGATATGGAGTTTCCTGGTCATCCGATGAGCTTCTTGATCTCGTGGAAGATTTCAATCCTGCGCTGGATCCCAACCATGGTGAGGTGGGCGCACCAGTCGCCGGGCTGCCAGGGCTCTGGAACCTGCCCAGGACAAACCGCATCGGGCACAGCATTGAACATGCGCCGTGGCCAAATGTTGATGAACAGCCCCTCTGGCTTGTTCTTCACCCACTCTTGCCATGGCCCTTGCTCCTGGAATGGTTTGTCACGCCAGTCTGGTTCCATCGCTAGTACTTCTTCAAACATTGGGATGCAGTCCTGGTGGGCTACCCAACCGCAAGCGGAGAACTGCCATGGGTCAACGGCATCAGTGCCCCAATCCTTGCTAGCCCAGAACCCATGTGCTGGGCTGACTGTCGGCGGCCTCTCTGGATTAGTTATCATCTGGTCGACATCTAGGTAGATGACACGCTCATAGTCCTTAAGCAGGTACAGCCCCCTGGCCACGCCAGTCCAGTAGATGTTCAGATCTCTCGGTGGATAGTTCCAAATGTGGTAAGCAATGTCATGTATGGCGGCATAGCCCTTCATCAGCGGCACAGTTAAATCGGCCAGCTGTTGATAGCCACCATCGTAGCCGGTGAAGAGGATTGTTTTCATGGCGCCTGTCTGGTGAACATTGGTTCGCCTTTGCTCAGCCGTGCGTATTGGCTTTCGTTCCACTCCTTGTGCCCCGGCTGAGTGCGACGGAAATGCAAATGGAAGTGATCGTGAAACGGTCCACCCATATCATCCTGGGGATGGAACTCCGGGTCCTTGCCAGTGCGCCCATCGATAAGCCGCTCGTGCATCACGACGTTGGTCACGTAGTTAATCTCGGGCAGATTGCGCACGATGCGTAGTTGATGGTCGCGATTGTCTAACCAGTTCTGCGATGGATGCTTCATCGCAAAATCAAACCAATGCCGGCGCGTGGAGCGGATGGCCATGACGTGAGGATTGGCAATCAGGTTCTTGACGTGAGCGCCTTGGTTAATCACGTCGTCAGTCTTAATCACGGTTAGCTTCGGCTCCTGGAATTTGGGATAGGACTCACTGCCTTCACAACGCATGACGTTGATTAACGGATGAAAGCGTTCATCAGCATCCAGGATGAACGCCCAGCTGCATCCACATTCATGGATGAGCCGGGTGCGGATAGCTCCAAAGCCACGATTGATGTCATCAAAGACAATGGTGGTTCCGAACTGTTCACACAGCTCGATGGTCCCGTCAGTAGACTTGGTCCCGCCTGGCCCGCTGTGGATGATGAAGAGGTTATCGAAATAGCGGGCGCCAGTCTCCAATAGGCCTCGCAGGGCAGGCGCGTCTTGGTACACGTTACAGCAAAGGGCGATACTCATTAACGAATGAACTCGTGGCGAGTGGTTAAGCTTTTCTTAGGAAATTCTGGATGAGAGCAATCCGGACATGTCCAGCCGTGTTTTACTGACTTGTTAATCCCTGTTTGTTTCATGTGGAAAACCCCACAACAAGTCAGGCATTGAATATACCAAACATGTTCGTAGCATCGCTTTATTCGCATGCCGCGTGGTGACCAGCCTTCACCGACCCACCATGCGGGCTTTGTTTGTCGGCGTTGGCATCTGTGAATTCCATTATCCCTTCGCTCGCAGTACCCGATGACAACAACTCCTGAAAATTTCTGGCCGATCCTATTATCAACTCCTGTTGGGGGTTGTTTAGTCAAATCCACCCACGCTCTACTGCTGATAATCGAGTTCAGTTGGGCCAGTGCAGGTTCGGCCTCTGGACACTTGGCCCACCACGGGGACTTCATTAGCAGCTTGGCGGCTTGATAGTTTGCGGGCTTTCTAACGATATCCGACGCAAGAACACTCATAGATCAGGCAATTCCACTTCGTTCTTCCACCAGTGTGTTACCCCCTTGCGGAACACCAAACAGTTGGGACCGGCGGGCCACACCTCTAGCAGGATGTTCTTCTTTAACCCCTCCGCGATGGCGTGTGGGCAGGATTGGTTACCGACGAATAGGTCAGCCCCGGCGATGACCTTGGCTGCTTCATAGAGGTTCTCGGTTGGGTGATGAGGCACCTCGCCACACGTTAGGCAGAACACCCGATGCTCCTCTGGGGTGCCGACGAACACAGCTTGGCTGGCATACTTGCGCCACACCTTGTGCCACGGGAAGGTTGGGTGGTGATAAACATGATGGGATGCCCGCCCTGGTCCCGCCCGTGAGATCACCACTGGCGCCACCCGCTTTGGCGTCACCGTTAGCCAGGCCTCATCCATGACGCTATGTGGTAGGCCGTGCGCCTCAGCCATCCAGTGGCTCAGATGTTTCTCCAGGAACGGGCCAGCCATGTGTGGCTTACGCAGCACGTCATGCATTCTTGCCCTGAAGTCGTTCAGATTATAATGGGCGCGTTCTCGCCTCCATTCGCGCACATCGTTGATATAGGGTTGGGCTTTGAATAGTAAATCTATCCCGCACCATTTATCCGGTGTGAGCATCACTCGTGTGTAGCTGGCTGCTTCAATCAAATAATCGCCACCACCGAAGGCGCGAACGATCGGGAGCGTAAATACGCAATCGCCCAGATCCCCCGCACAGCGAAATGTCAGGATGTCACGAGACATATTGTATCTCGTTGAGCCTGGCTACTATCCTGCTAGTGCTATGGTCTGACACCATTGGGAACAACACGATGTTGGCGCCGACATCCAGCGCTGCTGCCACTTCCGCTTTGTCCAGCGTCTCCATCGTATACGACCCGCCCTTCACCCAGTAATTGGGCTGCACCAATTTGATGGCGCCATCGACCCGGTCGCTATCGATGATGAACACATGCCGCACTGCCTGGAAGGCAGCCACAACTCGGCAACGGTCATGCTCGTTGTTAATCGGACGGCTTGGCCCTTTGAGTCGGGCGACCGCCGCATCACTGTTGATGCCAACGAACACCGCACCCAATGAAGCAGCATGCTCAAAGAGCGCGACGTGGCCCACGTGGATGATATCAAAACAGCCGCTCACCAGCACGACCCATTGATAGTCCTGCGCCTTCTCGGCGATGTGCCGGCCGGAGAGCAGCTTGCTCATATCGACTGGACATCCAGTGCTCGTGGCCCCTTTTCGTTATTGGCGGGCGTAAACGTGACAGCCTGCGATTCGTGCAGGCTCCGATATCCACCATCGGTCCCGGCGATGGCGCTGTAGTGAACGAAGTATTCGTTGTTGTTGTGGTCCAGGATGAAGCCAAAGCCCTTCTTGTTGTCGAACCATTTGACAACGCCATACATACGTTCGGCGGGCTGGCCCATGTTCAACTGTGATCGCTTTGCCATTTGGGGCTGGTGGGTTTGTTTGAGCGAACCTTGCTGGGCCCTATGACCCAGCATTCATCGCAGTTCACCGTGACGAAATCTTTGCCGCCTTTCTTCCCCATCAGGAAATGGTAGCCGTGGGCCCGACCATGGCGGATGTCACCGATGGTGAAGATGAGGCCGTAGTTGATGTTCTCGTTATTGATGATTTGCACCACATCGTTAATAGAAGGCTCCTGGCGGAGGGAGGAGGACGGTGGGCTTGGACGCGGGGAGCGCAATCGTCGTGGTGTCGGAGTAGGTGGGCTTTCTGGCGGCATCGGCATCGCCGTGGGAATAGGATCCGGAAGCATAATCGAATGCATTTTGGAGTGTGTCTTGGAGGGAGCGACGGTCCGGTTGTAGGTACATCAAGGCCGTGCGCATACTTTTGTGGCCAGTCATCGTGCAGATGAGGCTGTGCTGGCCACCGGAATTAACGAGGTTAGAGATGAAGGTGTTGCGCAGATTCTGGAAGCTGCGTCCTTTGTGGCGAATTCCGCACTGCTTATAGAGACGGCGGAATTCCAGTTGGACCGTGCCACAATCATTCGCATCTGCCTCAAATAATCCAGGAGCATCCTGGTGAACGAAGTCAGTGATACCGTCGAAACGTTTGTAGTTGAGATGTTCTACGGCTTTAAGGCGAAGAAGCCAGTCGTGCACATCGGTGCCGGGAATGATTGGGATACGACACAATCCATTGGCCCCGTGGTGGGCGAGTTTAATGCGATAATGATCGATGAAGCATGGGCCATTGTTATTGAGATGCACATCGCGCCAACGCAGGTAAGAGCAATCCCTCAGGCTCATCCCAGTCCGATAACCTAAAATCCACAGCCATAAATGCAGCTGCCAGCGCGGTTTGTTGGCTAAGAATGTTTTGAACTGTTCATATTCCTGGTGGGTCCAGAGTGGGTTAATGACGGGCGGCCGTGGCAACAACTTCACCGCCTTGGACATGTCGACGTAAACGTAGTGGCAATCATAAAGCCACTTGAGGAAGCTACGCACCTTGGTCGCAACCCGATTGTAACTGTTGCGATTGGGATACTTCTTGTGCAGGTGCTCGATGAACTCGCCCAGCACTTTATAGTCCAGCCGCTTGCCATCGGCAAACGGGATGAACTGGCGGGCGGCGTGGTTGTATTGTTCTTTGTGGGACTTGCTAATGATCAGCTTGGCGGTCATGTAGCGAGCCCACAGATATTTGCAGTCTACCTTCTTGGCGTAGGCTTGAACGACGGGGGCCAGAACTTCAATTGACATACGACCTGGCTATTCTTTTGATGAGTTTTGCGGTTTGTCCGTTTTTCTTTGACTTGGCCAGATGCCTCATCCGGTCAACGCCACCCCGACCCAACGCGCTTTTGATGAGCGTGCGATACTGATGGCGCTCGCTCCACTTCAGGCCGCAAGCTTCCATCCACTGGTCCACGTCATCTGCGTGACCGGCCCACGTGGAGGCTAACGACAACCGGGCAACCTTGCCCCGGCTCCAGCCGCTCCGCCTGGCCAACTCAACATCGGTAAAGCAGCCGGCACGGTCTTTGCGCTTGGCCATGATCCGGCAGATGTTGGGCGGCAAACGATCCAAGTCTTCCAGATGGGTCATTGGCAGCGTCCTAACGTATTGTCTTTTGCAGGCAATGATGTCAAAGGTTTTCCATGGATAACCGTAAAACTACGGACGAGCAACTCTTAACCCTCAACACTCTGGGGGACGTGGAACTGTGGTATGCCCAGGGCCAGGACGGTTCCTGGTCGCTGCCTGTTTACGTCCAGTGGATGGTCGACAGTTCAACCGGCAAAGATTACGGCTGCATCGATCCAGCCTGTGGCCTTTATTATTCCCAGCTGCTCACGCTGCGGGCGCTGTTCGAAGCGCACGAGCTGGCACACAAAGAGGACTGGTGGCTCCTGCCTCGTCGGGGGGCAGAGGCAGTGCTGCGCAAGGCGCCTGGCTGCACCGTCGCTTACTATTACAAATGGCCCGACGCTGCCTGTCCGCTCATCCCGCCAAAGCGTCCACGCTTCCAGCATTTCATCCGGGAGGTGCCGGAGTCCAAGACGCCATGGCTCCCCAAACAATTCGTGCAGCACGTCGCCAAGACTCATTCCCTGCCCTCTGGGGTGGTGGGCCTGGTCATGGAAGCCATCGCCAAGGAGGCGCCCGAATGGATGGTCAAGCAGCGCCAACACCTGGACTTGGGCTTCTGTCGGTTGATGGCTCTGCCTTTCCGGGTGAACTGGAAACAGATCGTGGCTTTCAAGTGCGACAAGTTTAAGCTGGGTGCGATCTTTAAGAAGCCTTCCGCCCAGATGCTGGCGGATTTAGAAACAATTGGCATGCCAAACATTCTTTGCTCGACCCACAACCTAGCCTTGAAACATGGTGGGCGACTGGACTATTGCTTGGAAGCCATCCCCTCGCCGGCCTTTGAAAAGGCCGTGGCAAAGATCGAAGAGCAGAGGATGGCCACCGGCCCGTCGACATACATCGCGCTATTCGAAGATGCTGTTGAAAAACTCTATCGGCCTATTGTGTCGGCCCTGGCCTACTGGTGGAGCAAAGCTCGTGCGCCGTTTGCGGAGATTCGCCAAGGCGGTAGTGCTGGGGTCAATCGCTTATGGCCGGTTGGAGCCAAGCAGGTGGAAGTTCGCGGGATGGATCTGGCTTCATTACCCGTCTGTGTTGTGGCGACTGATAGCCGTTTCAGTGTCCTGGGAGAAAAGAGTGACCCCGTCCTTATACAAGCGCAGGCTGATGCGGTGCAGAAAATGCGTGATCTTTCACCGGCCACTGATGACTTGTGGAAATCCTCTAACTGGCGAGCGCGTCTACGAAAACGGGAAGCCCTCGCCAATGGGGTGCCTATGCTACATGCCGATGAAAGCGCTGTTCCCGGGGAACCAGTGTTACTTATCCCTGAGAATTCCGGGGGAGGGATGGAGGGACCATGACATCGGATGATAATGGAAACGGGCAGGTACCTTTAGCCATCGTTCATCAGCAGGACCATGGACAGGCCATCGCCATCCGGGCCAAGGAACGGGCTGCCGCAGCCATGGTTAAGGCCAAGACTTTCGAACAGTTCGGGATGAAAGTCATCAGGGTGAAGGCCAAGGCAGAGGCGGCCATTGGCAAATATGCTCAGCAGATGGGCATTAAACAGATGGGCCACGGCAAGGTGGTGATTGTGGGGGATATCGCTCGGGAAGCTATTGATACGATCACCGACATTATCGAAGAGATGCGGGCCCGGGTGCCGCCGTGTGACCCGGAGATCATTTTGGAATTACTACAAACGCAGAGGGATTTCTCGCGGCTCCTTTTGGACACAGGCCAGGCGCATCTTCAGGCCGATCGCAATGCCAATGCAGCCAGCGATGCGGGCAAGATTGCTATTCCGTTTGCGCAGGGGACCCCGCTAATGGTAGCAATAGGCAAGAGCCCAACTGAAATCACGCAAGAAGTAGAGGATAAAACATGAAACTATTACTGTTGGCGTTACTGGTGCCGGCCTGTTGTTTTGGTCACCTCTTCCAGATAGCATGGGACCCAAGTCCCAGTCCAGGCATCAAACATTACATCGTGTTGATTGCTGTGGATGGAGGATCCTCTGGCGCTTATGGAACTACCCCGTCCACATCGTGGGTGGTGGATTTGGAGACTAATTCCTACACGGTGACCGTGAAGGCAGTGGGAACTAATGGTCAGGAATCGCTGCCATCCAATGCATGGAGGATTCCAAAACCAGCTGGGACGGTGCAGGGGAGCTATGGGGTGTGGACGACGACGAACGCGCCATGAGCAGAGGAGTGGAAGAATAGTCTTGCCGGTTGTATCACGGCCGGTCACCTTCAGTGCCAGATGAGAGCTTTACTATCGGTGGGTTTTGCGCTCGTGGTGGCCAGCGCTGCCGCAGCGCAGTCAGTGTTGGAGATCCGTTGGCTGCCCAATCCGGTCAGTGACAGTAACCAACTCTATCGGGTGTACGTTTCCACCAATTCCACCACCGTCTTCGGGCTAGCTGGAGGCACCACCGGCACCGTCTTTAGCATTACCAACGTGCCACCCGGTGTATATGGGGCATCCATTACTGCCTCCAATATCTGGGGCGAAACAGCCAAGAGCCCGCCGGTCTATACAGCTGGGCCAGCGATGGTTCCCAGTGTGCCATCAGGGGTGAGTATCCTCATTAGGATCCAATGAAGCTCATCAAACAAGACAAGTCGCTCAAAGACATCATCATCAACATTTTTACCAGTTGCCATGGACATGGCCGGCGCAGGGCGGCTGTGTTTCACTTCAAGTTCGGCCTACCACAAAAGAAAGAAAACATACCTATGCCAACCACTGTAGAGATCACTAACGAACAGAAGGTCAAAGTGACCCTTGCGCCCGTCACCGATACGGGCAAGCCAGCGAAGCTGGACGGGTCCCCGTCCTGGGCCGTCATCACCGGCAACTCACAGGTCGTGGTAGCAGACGACGGATTGTCTGCTGACTTGATCAGTTCCGATGATCCGGGTGACACCCAGGTCCTGATTAAAGCCGACGCCAATCTTGGGGAGGGCGTGGAGGAAATCTCCGATACCATCACCCTGACGGTGATTGGTGCGACGGCTAAGAATCTTGGTGTGACGGTCGGGGCTCCGGAACCAAAATGATGTGTCCTCACTGCGGGAGGGAGCTGGCGCAAATTACGCCAACCCTCCTGCGGTGTGATCCCTGCCGCTACTCACACGGCGTGGCCCCTTCACACACGCTCGATGAGTATGTCAGCGCCTTCGTCTCCGGCTGGCACACGGACAACACGGACAGATATCTCAGGGATCCAGCTGACGGAGTCGTCCAACGGCAGTGACAAGGCAATCCAGGATTGTCGATTGAGCCCCGTCTGCATCCCTTTCTCGCCGGTCAGAAACGTAGAGCGTAACTGTGACTCGAAACTGCGGATGCACTGAGCCATCCACTTTTGCCTTTCGGGTTTTGTGATGAGCTTTCTGCCCGTCCACTGCTTGCTGTTCTTGAAGGACGGGACGTGACCTAAGCCCCTCACGCTTAGCTTGATAGGCGGCATAATCTTTCGCTGTCCAGCGGGCCATTGGAACAGTAATATCCACTAAGTCCAATGGCAGTTCCAATCGAAAGAGTGCGGGCGCAATGGCGTGCGGCGAACAGACGCTATCGAAAGCGGCATCCAGAACGTGGCCGTGAGCGCAGAAAACAATACAGCAAGGCGTGGAGACTTCGAAATCCAGAGAAGGCCAAAGCGGCTGACATGAGATGGCGACTAGCTAATCCAGATAGGGTTAAGGAATCAGCCCGTATTGCTGGTAAAAAGTGGCGCGCTAATAACTTGGAAAGAGCCAAGGCTATGTGCGCTAGGTGGCAGCGGTCCAATCGGGAATATGTTAACCGTAAAGAGCGCGAACGATGCGCAGCCGACCCGTCGTATCGGTTGGCGAGATGCCTTCGGTCTAGGATACGGCGGGTGTTGCGTCTGAGAGCTGCAACCAAACGGGATAATACCGCCGCCCTCACTGGTTGCTCGGTCCAATTCCTTATGGGACACTTGGAGGCACGATTCCAGCCTGGGATGTCATGGGACAATTACGGCAACGTTTGGGAAGTCGATCATATATTCCCCTGTGCTATGTATGATCTGGCTGTCGACTCTCAGCAACGAGCCTGCTTCCACTATACCAATCTTCAACCACTGTTCGTTAGTGATAACCGCAGGAAATACACCAAACTACCAAAGGTACCATTGTGTCAATAAGCCTCTTATTTTGGGTAATTTACATCCTCACCATAGTGTTCGCTATCATTGGCAACTGGCCACTCAATGCCGCTAATGCAAAGCCAACCGCCATCTCGATTGTCATCTTGGTTTTGATTGGGCTATTGGGTTGGGCTCAGTTCGGTGCGGCGATACACCGTTAACTCTTCGTATCGTCCGTGTCCCCTTCGAAGAAGTTGCTCTTGAGTTTATAGAGCGCGTCCTGATCGTTGTTAGAAACGGCTGAGGCGTAGCTTATGGTCTGGCTGCTCGTCTTGGCGAATGACCGGTGGATGTTCTTGGCATCGGTGCGCAGCACATTGCTTACGCTCATGGTGCCGGCCGCCATACGGCTGGCTGCCGACCAGCCTTCCGTGCCAACGCCGATGTGAACGAAGACCCAATCGTCTTCTTTCTCCCGACGTTTAATCTCCTGCTTAACCGTCGCCTCTGTCCACTCCGCGCTGGCATTCTCATAGCCATCGGTGAGTGTTGCGAACACGACCTTGCAGCCCTTAGCCTTATTCTGGGTGGATTTGATGGTGCGGCCAACGGCGTCATTTGGTCTTGGTTGGTTTGGTTTTCATTTGGTTCTCCGTAGGATCATTACGATGTTGGTGTTGGCACTGGTCTCAGTCCGTCGCGGCAAGGAGTGGCCCAGCCCGGCCGCACGACCAGCCCGGTCTGGTAGCTGGGCCCACTCACAGTGAGATGGGATCCAGTCGACGCCATTGGTCGACACGAACGGTGTCCAGTTCGCATTGGTGGGTTGGGCTGGCCAATTGTAATTGCCGACGAGCATGGGCACCCCGCCGTTGGTGACAAGGATTGGCACAATTGGAACGTCGGTCGGTGGCACCACGGTCAGATTGCTTGGTGGCAATAGTTGTGCGACGGCGGAGATGGTAATGAATAATGGGAGTAGCTGTTTCATGGTCGTCTGAATCTCAATACCCCAGTGGGTAAGCTGTTGGTTGGTTTATCAAATTTATGCACCTCATTCCAAGCCCAGCCTTCCGTGTTGGTCATAATTACAATTCGCCATTCGACACGCTCAAGAGCTCTGATGCGTTTGGCCAAGCCGAGAGTTGATACGGCTTGCATCAGGAAGAGGGTGCCAAGTAGCAGGATCCCAAACAGGATTGCACGGTTCATAGAGGTTTATTGTGGAGCACACGCAGGAACATTGCGGCGAACAACGGAGTAAAGATTAAGCCGGCCACGAATGGCAGCTTCCAGATGTTCAGAGTGAGCCGACCACCACCAATACCATCGGGCTTGCTGACCGGAACATTCCACAGGCACGGCCAAAGCGGTGTGCTCAGATAGACCAAGCTACCAACTAGACCAACCGCCAGCAGGATGAGCATGGCCATCTTCATGGCCTCTCAAACAGGTAATCGTTACCAAGGTCGGAGCGGGTCCAGCCCGGGAAGAATTGCGCATACTGTTCCTCATCGATCTCTTTCTCGATAAGCACAAAGCGAGTGCGGTCCAATAATCCACGGGCCCCCTTGAGCACTTGCAGGTTGGAGCCGTCCGTATCGATCTTGATCAGGAAAATCCTGTATTCGTTCTTGAACTCGGGGAATGTATCTAGGCGCACGATGGGCACATCTCGACCCTCCGATCCCAATGCAACCCGATCGGTGACGGTTAGTTTGGCCAAACCATCGTAGTCACCAACTGCGGCCAGGTGCAGATCGATCTGGTTGTTGGTATACGCCTGGTTCTGAACTCGCTGATTCTCCAGGTAATATTCCAAGCACGGCTCGAAGCAAACGAAGAAGGCCATTTGGTTATAGCTGGCAATCCACTGTGTGAAGATACCTATGTTAGATCCCACATCGATAACCAAAGGGTAGAACGCATCTCTCAACTCTTCGATCAGGCGCCGATGGTAGAGGGCCTGCTCAATGAAGATGTTGCCGTAGATGTAGTAGTGATGCGTGTGGCGCAACACGAAACCTTCTGGTGTGCGCAGTTCTTTGGTGGCGCCAAAGAAGATACACTTAAGCCGCTCAAACAAGATGGGCCAACAGGCCAACGGATGGCGCAGGATAAATAGGAGACTACCGACAACTATGTGCCCAAAGTTGGCGCAGATTAGTCGCAGCGTCTCGGGCAGGTTCCGTTTGAACGGACGCTCGTAAACATTTATCGGGTCGTGGTGAACTGTGTTGTGCATTTATGGCAGGTGACAAGATAGCCACCACTGTAGCTAATCATCAGCAGAACGTGATACCGACGATGGAAGATGCGGCACAGGAATCTCTTCATTGGTGTCGGTATACACCGGCTGGCTGCGAAATGTTACCTGAAAGTTCCGTTTGCACCGCTTACACGTGTGGACGCCATACTTGGTGCTGTAGATAAGGGCAAACAACTCCTCACGATTAGCGCAGTTGTGGCAGACAGGTGACTTGAACCTGTTTTCGATCAGGTCAAGCAATGCGATGAGCGCACAGGGCAGGAACAACATGGCCAGGACAGCCCCGTAGATCGCCATGCCGATGATGCCAACGATGTAGCCATCCCAGTTTTTAGGCCGATTGAAGTAGCGGTCGCCTGGCCCATTGCTCATCAACGGCCATTCAATAGCAGTTGTCATGGCTTGGCCAGAGGTTTCGAGCAGCACCCATCGCATCCGTGGACTGTGAGGATCTCTTTGCCTATCCGAATCTTGTGTGCGGCATCGTCCGGGTCCGGGTGGCCCACTCCGTGTGGGCAGATGCGCTCCATGACGCCAATATCCTGACGCCAGTTTAGCGGCCAGGTTCGCATGTGGTGGTTCGATGGGTTGTGGACACAACAGAATTGGCCGGCGCATTGCGATTCATCGTGGGTCTTGAGCAACACTGTCCTCATGGCTTGGTCAGTTTGTCGGCTTCGGCTTGGATGACTCTAATGCAATCGCGGATTGCATTATCTTTTAGTTCGCCGCATTTGGGGGATACCTTGGCGCACAATTCCGCCGCATGGCGCAGGGCGTCGGCCTTTATCTCATCAACCCATGCTGGCCACTTAGTGCGGTTATAGGGCATGTCTAGCAGCCAATCTTCAGCGATCTTCATATTATTTGCGCACAACACGACTTATGGTTCCTTCTTTGTCAGGTCGCTGCCTTCAAGGTCCTTACACTGTTTCTTCGCGCATTGGGCACAAAGCGTGCGGTTGTCTTCAGTTAAGCCAAGCTCGGTAATATGAAATGTCTTGTAACAGCCTTCACACATACCATCAGTGGCACTGCGGGGCACACCTATGAGCGGGATCTCGTAATCACCCACTCGAACAGTGGCGTGTCTGGATTTTTTGGTCTTCATTTCCTCGCCGGTTCCTTCATATTCTTAACGGTTCAGGTTGGCGTTCAATCCGGACCGTGCTGTTGATGACTCGCTTGGCCTCGACTCCGGGCAGTTTAATCCCGGCATTGAGCATGGTCTTGATGTGGGCCAAGCGCGGTTCAATGTTCACACAGGCTGGGCTGGCTTTGGCTAGGGCCCAGATGTCGATGATGTTTATCTCCCAATCTTCCCGGACCACCTGGCCTTGGGCTCGGACTGTTTCTAATGGAGCCGCAGCCTGCCGGACTTCTTCGCCTGCCCGTTCCTGGATGTCATCGATTTCCTCGATGGTCTTGGCTTGGGCCAGCTGTTCTTGCTTGCGCCGTTCGATCTCTGATAGTTCGGTCACACGCAAAGCTTCAGCAGCACGACGTTGCTGGGCCCGCACAGCTTCATAGTCACTGGCTAGTCGGGCAAGTCGTTCTGCCTCAGCATCAAGAGGTGCATTAAACTCTTTGGCTGAGCCATCGATGGTCCGGCCGAATTCCAGAATGGGTTGCTTACATTCTTTCCTGGCCCGTTCCGCCTCAGCGCGTACTATCCTGACCTGGATATGGGCCGACACACATGCGTCAAGTTCGGTTTGGTTAGTTACCGCAGTAATAATCCCAGCTCTAGCCAGGGCTTTGGCCCGGATGGCTATGGCTGCGGTCGTCCAGGAAACCTGGTGTCTAGCATCTTCCCGAACGATGAGGGCTTGCCCGTCTAGGCCCTCAATGACTGTGGTGTTGGCCTTGAGTTCATTGATATTCATTGAACATCAATTTAGAACGGCACGTCATCTTCGCCAGGTTCGGCCAACGGTTTTGCTGGGGCGGGTTTGACCTGATTCTTGGGAGCTCTGACCCGGATTCCGCCGACAATCTTGCCAGCAAAACTGATGTTCGGATCTTCGTAAGCCACTATCTTGTGGCCAGTCCAGTCATCAGTCTCATCGCTGCCGATGATCTTGGCGATGAGCTGGCCATTGGTAGAGTTTAACACCATGGGCTTTTCGGTTTCCCGAAAGTGCAGGACCCATTTGTGTTCCGGTTCTGCTCCCTCTTTGGCGATGTTCTCCTGGGAAACACTTTGGATGGTGACCAGGATTCCTGTTCCACAGTCTTCTTTTTTAAGAAACTTACTTTCCTTCAATTGGCTGATGTTCATTGGGTTATTGGGTTTACTTGGGTTTGGGTTGAGAGAGAAAACGTGCGGCCTCCAGGATTGGCATGTTGGCCTCGGTCGGGATGTAGACCACGGTCTTGTCGGTGCCAGCACCAGCCACATCGATGATCCACAGATAGCGCAGATAAGCCTCGTTGTTCTTCAGGCTCGCGCCGATGATCTCATTGGCTTGGGCAACGCCCTTGGCTCTGGCCACTTCGGCTTGGGCCAACAGTTCAGCGGACTCCATCCTGGCTTTGGCCTCCGCAACCGCCACTTCCTTGGCCGACTGGGCATGGGCCAACAGAGCGGCTCCTTCCAATCTCTGACGGTAGACGCTGTAATGCGGACAGCCGACCATGCCCACGGCAGTAAGTATGCCAAGGCCTAACAGCGATACGATGGTCCAGGCTGTGTAGTTGGGTTCATTCACAATTTGAAACGTCGTTTGATGACAGGCAGGCCAGCGTCCACGCAATCGCGGATAAGCTGCACGATGGCTTGGGCGTAGTCTGCATCCACTTTGGTAGCAAGTTCTTTCAACTCGGTGTCGTTGTCTTGATACAACCGGATTGGCCGTGGATGGGCCAGGCGCCTGGGCATGGTCTTTGTCATGTGGCGTTTCATGGTGATGCCGCGTTGAATCGTCGTCAACCTCATTTCATTCCCATCCCCGTTTTTTTATGAACGCCTCGCACTCCAGCTTGGCTCTGGTCAGGTCGAAGTAATAGCGGGGCCACCCGTCCTGGCCATCCACCTCTCGATGCAGATCGTTGAATACATCCAGGAAAGCCAGCCAATTGCCTCGGTCGCAGTAGGCTGGGCGCGGGTTGATGTAGATGCGCCAGTCCTTGCCAGCCGCTTCCCAGAGGCCGAACTCTTCCTCGAACTTCCAGGTCATCGCCAATTGGACGTGTACTTTGGCTTGGTTTCGTGCGCCATCCAGCCCTTGCCACAGACCAGGCACGGCGCGATGGGCGGACCGGACTGGCCACTCTTGATTGTCTCCACGTGCGCGTAGCAGGTGGGCGGCAAGGCTGGCAGGGCCGGCAGCTCAGGGTTGAAGAAGGGGTTGTAGGCCCCGTGATGTTTGGAGTGTTTTCGTCCTTCGCTCATAGGTTTTGTTAGTCATCATCGTCATCGTCCCAGTCGTTCTTAACTTGTGCCCATATTTTGGACACTAAATTGTCGGTCTTCTCCTTGGCTCGGCGCGTGCTCTCATCCATTGGCCTGGCTTTGTTGGCCGGCATGGGCCCGCCGAATTCCCATTCCCAGTTGCCTGGCTCTTCGCCACGCCATTCGGTGATGCCCACTGATGGGGTGCCTGGCGTGATCACGATGCCGCAGTGGTCGCACATGAGCGGCACTTGGTCATGAACGATGGACTGCATCACCATGCCATGGACCGTGGTCGTATTGGTAGAGTGTACAGGTGGCAGTTTGCTGTGGTCGATGTGCACTTTGCGCAGCTGGAAACCAGCGGCGATGTCTTTCTCGTGCTGGTTATAGGCACGAGCACAGGCTGGGCAGACTAGTTTGCGAGTTGATCCGTTCATTTTGGCATTGTTTCGATTAGGTGCATGGCGAACAGGGTGGCCTCCCTGTTAGGTTCATAGATGAATTCCTCTGGCATCTCCTTGGCTTTCACCCATAAATATTTTGGAGGCGGCGGCATCTGCCATTTGAAGCCCGCCGCCTCCACTGCCCTTGGCAGGTAGTGGACGGACATGTCCACAATCTCTTGGGTGGACATGATACCCACCCAACAATGGATCTCAGGCAACCACCCAAGCTTGTTGGCTAGCACACTAGGTGCCTCATTCGGAGTCCACATGAATGAGTAATGGGTGTTTATCTTCCCATCATCCATGTCCTTGGGCACGATGCGCACACTTAGGCTGCCACACTGAGGAGTGCAGGCAATGCCACGGCTAGCTAGCTCTTGCATGGTGCAGTACATCCAATACATACAGGCCATGCCGCGATTGCGCAGGACTGCGCCAACCCATTTTGTCATACGCATATCCACGGCATGGTAAATCTCGTCACGTTGTGTCATAGCTTCACCCTATAGAACACGCCAGGGCTGGCGGTTAGCTCAGTGTCAGTCCAGTTAACGGAATGGGTTTGCCAATGGACTAGGTCCTGCGAGATCTCCAACACCCCAGGCGGCGCTAGCACAGTGATGGCCCCATCCTTGAATGTTATCCTGCTAGGTAGCACGACGGCACGCCAGTAACCGGTGTCTGGCATCTGCCATTCGTCACCTACCGCTACACCATGAAGCATGTTAACCCAGTTAGTGCCATCGTCAGAGTAGTCGATGTCGATTGGGCTAGGTGCCTGTGCTGGCTCAGTGTTAGTCCAGGTGCTTGGACCAATGCTAAACTCTGGTATAGCAGTGAAGCCATGATCTACATAATCAATGAACGTTCTGTTCATAACTAATGGACCCGGCTGGGCTGCGTTATTGGTTACGATGAACTCATCTAGGTCCATGATTTTATTGACCACCTTAAAACCTAGCCAACCTACTACGCCTACTCCAACGCCGACGACGATGACGGCTGGGATGAAGGCCAGGCCCGTGCCTTGCTGTGCTATTTCACCGGGCCCATCCCATGGCAGCACCGGCAGAACATAGGTAGGCGGCGCCTCCTGCGCCTGCAATGGAGCCACGGCTAGGCTAGCAGCAATGGCTAGGCAACTAAACCATTGGATGATCTTAGCTGGTAGGTTTGGACACAGCAGCGTGATGGCCAACACTATGGCGTCAACTATCTGGCTCTCGAATGTCAGAGCCAGTACCAATACGGGCAGCATCATTAGTGCTACCCATGCGGATTGAGTGAACGTGTTCATACATGACTAACCTTTCTGTTGTTTGTTTACTATGCCAATGGAGGATAGCTGCCGGCTGCGCTTATGGCTTGCTCACTCAAGCCGCGCCCAGCCCTGCTGATATGTTGCCGGATCCAATCGCGTAGCTTTGGGTTGATGTCGGCCAGCCACCTGACATGGTCGGGGTGACTTGAGGTTTTTTGCGGCTGTGTGTCTTCATCCCAGGCCCTTAGGCAGTAGGCCATCACCCTAATCTTCGTCGCCATAGTTGTTTCTTGAGCCGTCTTCTGCCAGTTAAGGAACAGACGCACCGGACTGCCTTCACTTGTTTCAAAGTTGAACAGCGAACCAGCAAAGGCCAATGCCTTTTTGGGTTGGACTGAATGGTAATAGGCCAGCGATCCCACGATGTAGCCTATGTGATCCTTTGTGCCGGTCGCCTTTCTTAACACCTCCTCAATGGAATGGCCCATGTTCTGGTAAGCCAGGAGGGCTTTGGCTTGGGTGAACGTAAGCCCAGATGGGTTAGCACGGAATGCGATCCTTGCTATGCAACCAAGGCTGCGCGCAAGTGCCGTGGTGTTCTTCATCCCGCTCATGATCATCATCGTCCCAACAGTTCTTGCCTTTCCGGTATCCAACACCTCCATTATGTCAGGTGACCAGCCCTTGGACAGGAAGAACTCGGCCGTCACTCCACTGCGCCTGACTGCTTCCAACCTGTGCTGGCCTTGGATTAGGTTGCCATTGGTATCAAAGCAGATGGGGGCCGGGGCCAGTCGCCATGAACCATTCCTCAGCTCGGTGATATACTTTGCGACTGTGCTGACGGAGATGGGGCGAGGGATGAACGTGCCGGCCAGCACTCGCTTCCAGTGTTCATCCATTATTTCTCCGGCTTGTTTAGGGGTGATGCTAACGTTTTTCATGTCCATAACTTTATTATGATTGCACCACGCGCACTCCGATCGTCACTTCCAACATAATCCTCACTTCGGAGGTGGCGCCAGTGACGGCGGGCTGTGATGGGGTTGGGGTTTGGATGCTGGCACCGAGCTTGCGGAATTCTTCTTCCAGGTTTTCCTCGTGCCTGGTGAGCTCTGGACTTGGGAACTCTGGATGGGTCCGCTTGATTGGCCGCTTGATTATCGTGCGCCGCACTTCGCCCTTTAGAATCTTGTTGCGCACATACCAACCCAGTCCGGTGATGCCACGTTTGTCGGGACGATCGATTCCCAATGTGGCGAACCATTCCGGGTGATCCCTGAAGGCCGACTGCCAATCAATGTAGTTGGGGTGGTTGCCTTTGCCTTTGTATTCCCTGACCAATCGTTCAATCAGGGCGTGGTGTTTGGCGAACTTACTGCGTGGCCCGTAGACGGGCTCTGATGGGCTATCTGCATTCATTTTATGGTTAGTTTGATGTTGATGGCTAGTGTTGATAAGCGGTAGCCATTTCCGCTTCCGAACTGCCCAGTCTCGATGAGGTTGGGATTCAGTCCAAGAGCCTTAAGTCTCTGTCTAAACTTGTAGATGACGTGACAGATCTCACTGTCCATCCGGCCGTTGCCATTGCCTTCATGTAACCAGCCCTCGATGGCGTCCTTCAATTCCTTAGCCGACATCCAGCCCGTCCCTTCGACCCGTCTGGGGGTGGGTTCACCGGCCATGGTCAGAGCATGAGCAGCTAACGTAGCCACCACCATGAACTCAGCCAGCGACACAGCGAAGGGATTGACGCCATTGATTCTGATATACTTATTGATTGTGCCGGTGCCGCCCACGATCCACAGGCAATCGTTGGTGATGTAGGCTTCGGCTCGCATCTGTTCAACCCAAGTGGGTTCCAGGTGGGGAGGTTGGCAGTAGTCCATAAAACAAGAAGACCGCCCGGACGGTTAGGCACGCTGGACAAGGAGGTGAACCTACGTGCCCGGGGATCCATCCGAGCGGTCTACAAATTATGATTCGGTCAGAATCGTTAACAACTTGAGCACATCATTAAGCTTGTTGGTGATCGTCTTCACCTTTGGCGTCACGTCGCGCCATGGAGTGGAGCTTGCCTGGTGAGATTCGATAGCAATCTCCAAGAACAGCCGCTGTAAAAGATCTTCAGCGGTGAAGTAGTTGGATATGGACGCTAGGTCCTTCTCTGTGCTGTCACTGGCCCTGGCATGCGGACAGGTTGGTTCTTTATGCATTAGGTGTTGGTCTTTCTATTGTGGATGGTTGAATACGATGCGGGCTAAATCGTTAGCGTTGTGATACAGCTGCCGTGGGCGTGGGCCCCACGAGTCCCATAGTCTCTCCAGTGTGCCCATTGGCACCCAATCATGGGTCAGAGCGAAGTTAGGATTTTTCTTGGTTAGCGCTGACCATTTAGTAAAGGTGAACCCCTTCCGGCGATAGTAAGCTACGTAGGCTGAACCATTTCCGTATTCGTGGTTGAATCTACTATGGAAGATACTGTCCCGAATCAGCCTAGCCGCTGTGATTAACAGTGGCCGCTTGCGACCAGTGCCGGTGATGAAGTTGTCAGCGTTCCCTCCACACATACCAAGGTAGCCCATCATACAATTTGGGAACGCCGGATAGCACAGCATCTGCCACCAGTCGGTTAAAGGCGCTACCGAAAATGCTGGAGCGACTCGGTCCAACCACCAGTTACCCAGACTACAATGCAAGGTAAAGAACGCTGCGATGTATGGGAGTGAGACTCGACTGATGCCCACGTATCTGATCGGATAGACACCAGGCGGGAATTCTATGACGCCATAGATGTAGGATGGGACCGGCTGTGTGATCAGCCGCAGTCCATCAGGCAGGATGAGGCCGTTAAGATCAAAGCCAGTGTGCTGAAGCCGGTCCACGAATTGATCGATCCTGATCTCATTGGTGTCATTGAGGTAAGCATAGCTGTCACTAAAAGATATCGTAGGTTGACGGCGTGCCGGTCGTTTTGGGTTTGGTTTTGCCATAGAGAAATACGATCCTTAATAGGTTATTGAAATCGATACCCGTGCCATTCACATCACGATCAATTTCAGCGAGGCGCTGCCCCATCGTCATCGGTGGGATAGGTGGGTCGTTCGTGATCCATGGATACTTCAGCACGAACAGCGGATCCTTTAACGACCAGGCCTGCCATCGTTCCAGGTCAGTTATGTCTGGGTGTTTTCTGTAGTTGGCCATGACTGGTGCGCCGGTGACGCTGTAATTAAAGGCACGTCCGAAGAACGCTGACCTAGCCAAGGAGTATGTCTTGCCTAATTCTTCGTTGTGAATGAATGGCCCAAGGCACATCCTAACGCCATTCCCAAAGTATTCGCAGTTGGCTAAGGCTGGCACGTAAAGTGGATCTTCCAGCGATTCCAAGCGCTGTGTCATGAAATAACATTCTGGCCAACGAGTGGTCACCCACCTCGTCCTGTCCCACGTAGATGTCAGGAGGATCATGATCCAGGGCATGGCTAGTGTATAGGTGCCAGCCTTTATGGGAGGATCACCTTTATATGTATTCCAATAGCTGTCCGACATCCGGACGGCGTGCAGTTGAGGTGGTATCTCAAGGACGCCAACAACCACGTTGCGGCCCACGCTGTGCAATAGGCGCACCCCATCGGGTAAGATGCCTGGAATGTTAGGCCCAGCACAGTGAGCCAGTAACATCTGCTCGATGAAATAGTTCGATGAGATGCGCGAGCCTTCGCATGTAGCAACGATGTGATCCAATTCTATCTTCACTTGTCCTCCACCTTGGTGATGGTGTATTCATTGGGTTGTAGATCCATCCAGCCCATCGAGCTAGCCATAGCGGCATGAGACGCATCGTCCTTGTCGAACGTGTGCGGCATGACGACGGTCTTGCTCCACGTGATAGTCACCAGCTTGGTCGGGTTAGGTTTGGTTTCCATTCTCCTCTTGGGTTTTTTGTGTGGTGTTGGCTTTCGCTTGGCTCGCTTCATAGAATAACAAGAGAGAGGCCGTGATTACCCGGCTATTGACAATCGCATGACCGATTGCCTGTAAGGGAATGGAGGCGGCTAGCTTCAAGCTGTGTTCATGAGACAACTCTTAGCTAGTCACCTGCATTTGTGTGTCCATCCACACCGCTCTCTCTGTCCCGAGGCGGGCGCTGGCCTTACTCAGTCCCGCTCCGGAAATCGTCCCGGTCCCAGTTACCAAGGTAGATGGGCTGGTACCGTTTCTTGGTTAGCTTATCCATCCATTCATCTGGGAATGGTGCCGGCTGGTCATAAGCGTCTACGACATGGCCCAGTTCTCCGATCGGAAAGCGCACCCCATCCACCACCGCTTCCACGTGAAACTCCGGCCGCTTGCTATATAACCGGCCAACCACAATGTGCAGTCCTGGCCGGTGCTTTTCGTCGGCTGTGTCTACGCCGCTGGCAAAGGCCGACATGTCCACGTGACTATGGATATCTCCGAAGTAGCGCCAGCCAGCCCGTAGCAAGGGCACATCGTAGTCCACGTGCCCCGGACCTACTGTCTGCGTTGGCACAACAAACGTCACCTGTCCTGTTTCATGCACAGCCAGTAGCACAGCTACCTCTGTGCCCCAACGCGCCGCCACATGGGTAAAGAAACCCATCACCATCTCGAATAGCGGCTGGCTTATGCGCGGATAACGGATGCGTAGGAACGGGCGATGCTCTTTCAACTCAGCGTGGAAGTCGTCCGTTGGTACGCATGAGGTGAAGAACTCGTGGTTGCGACAGATGAATAACCCATCGGCTGTCACCATGTAGAACATGGAGTCAGCCGGCCAGGGCATGTCATCGCCTGTCTTTAGGATTATCGGTGTTGTCAGTTGGTCCATGGTCTATGTCCAGTTTGGTTATGGTTAGGTTGGGTAGTTCCCTTAACCTCTCGGTTAAGTCGTCTAACGCCTTGGTAACAGCTTTCAAACAACCCTCCGCGATTAACTCCTCAGTATCATAGACGGGCTGAGTCCGGTTGATATGCTTGAGGATTTTGAGGTTGCCTTCGACTGGCCCAACCTCGTCCGTGATGGTGATGATGAGGTGGATCATCTCGGTGGTGGTGGTATAAGTGTTCCGCGTTCTTTGTTTCGTATCCATCCTTCCGGAAGCTGCACTTCGCCCCTCTCAACTACGCGCAGCCAAGCTGCTGCCAATGAGAAGGCCCATCCATTTTCGATGCACAGCTGGGCCGCCTTCGGATTGTTGGGCTTGCTCAGGAACCACTTCTCGCCCAACGCATTCATGCGCCTGCTCTCTGCGACCAGTAGCCTGACCGGCACACTGTCGGTCGGTAACTCTACTGGCATTTGCGGCGCCGGCTTTTGTTTCTTCTGTTTCTTCTGTTTCTTCTTCATCCCTTCTCTCCTGCTTTGTGGATGAACATCAAGGTTTCACCCGCTCTCACGATGGTGTCAGCCGATACGTTTTGGCCATTGATGATGGCTTCCGATCTCTCATCGATGTCGAACCGCTGCCCGAACCTGTGCCGGATCTCAGCCACTGTCCGCCCGCCTACGGGCAGCCGTTCGATGTACGGGCCGACCGATATTGTAACAGTGCCGCCATCCTGGTTGTCATTGAATATGTTGGGCAACCCGGCGCCGCCCGTCTGTTCCTGTTGTTGGTGTCCCTTCTCCTTTTCCATGTGTCTCTCTCTCTTTCTTTGGTTTGTTGTTTACTCCGCTATCGACTGTTGCTTGAGCTCAGCCCGAGCACAGTCGAAGCAAATCTTCGGCGCCTTGGTTTTCAACTCCATGTCCGGGTCATACCACACCGGGTACACTTATCCTTCAGCGCACGGTCCAGGTTGCGCGCTTTAGTAGCTGGCATACACACCCAAGCGTCTGCTTTATCAGCCTGCTCTTGGGTTGTGCAATCTATGATAGGTTCACCATCGATTGATAGCTGTGCGCTTTCTCCACCTAGATTGATCACTTCAACCTTGTCCCGTTGCTCCCTGTTCATGACAGCCACACACACCAAGCACACCACTAACATCTCGGGATGCTCGCGTCTGTACTGCTGCTGCTTTATCCCCATCCAAATCGGTTCATCGCACAAGCTACACCGCTCCCGGATGGAGCCAGCTGATGGTGTAACTGTGACACGGCTATCCCTGCTGAAGCAGGGCATGCAGGCTAGGATGTGTATTGGTGTCTCCATTTTAGTTGCCCTTCCATTCATCGCCAGACGGCGGGTTTACTGCCTTCTCCAATAGTTCCTGGTGGAAATCGTGGATCTTGTTGTGTAGTTTCTCGGTGAACCTATAGATTGTGAAGTGATGGATGATGTATCCGATTATTATCCCAGCCATCAAACCGATGGTGCCAAAGACGAACTGATCAAGCACACCGAACGCTAGCGCAACGAACATCACTGCGTTGCCAGCTGTGAAGTAGAAGCAGAACGGCAGTATCGCTTTGGCAAATACCATTGCTATCTCACGCAAGTTGATGGGTTTCATAGCTTTTCCAACCACACTAATAGGTCATCGCCATCGAGCTGGCGCCTGAGCATAAATCCGTGACGTTTTACCACGCCGGCTAGACCGCCAAGCAGATAGGCGTCGCGGGCAGTAGTGACCCGCAGACAGTTACCCGGCGGCAGCTTGAGAAGTAAACCAGTGAGACCTGTCCGCCCGCGCCGAGACGACGTCGGGACCTTTTCAATTGAGAATCGTTCACTCATTGGTACTATCCTGCCGGTTGATGATTACGTCGGTCCGATCATTGTGAATGACGGTATGCTCGTCGAGCAGGCCAAGGCTCTGGATGTAATCGATGGTGTCTTGTGGGGTCTTCATGTAGGCAACCTGCACCTCCATCTTGCCGTCCGGTATTCTATGTGTGACGCATTTGCCTGCCTTAATTATCTCCGGCTCATCCCCATGCAGGACGATGGTGACAACGGTGTGCCCGTCTTTATGTTCAGCTACGCCTATGATCATGGTTGTTTCCCTTTAATCTTGGACAGGAACGACCACGTCACGCATCTCGGTGTAGTATAGTGGTCGTCGCTTTAGCCACAGCTTATACCACACTCGCTTTCGTGGGATGCGGCTGATCACGTTTGGATCCCGTAGGAATTCCAGATTGATCATGTCCTCCTGCGTCAGCCCGAAACCGAACAGGGTTTTCAACAGTTCGTGATGGGTCTGGCCAGTGATGGGGCATTGAGCTGCCATCCTCTGTCTCCAGGTAGCTTGTTCCTTGGCCCCTATTGGAATCCTAGGACTCAATTGGCCCGGCGTCAGGCCCAACAGGGCACACACCAACACGCCGCAGTTGCAGCGGCTAGCTTCATGCCAGTTGTAGTGGAATCGACCCTGCTCCAAGGCTGAAGCAGCCGCTCGTAGGGATGTTATTAGTTTGGTTTTCATAGAGATTGAATCTGTCCGGCTGTGGTGAAATGCGCCTCACCACAACTACGCATCAGGGCCACGATTTCCTTGCGCACGGATGATTTGCCATAGGAGATGCAGATGCGTTTCGGCTGATCGGCGCACAGCACCGGACAGAAAAGGGTTGTTAACAGATCTCAAAACTGCCGCCGCATTCCCGTAGGAACTTAGCAAACTCCAACACGTGCTCTTTGTCTGTGTAGTGCGCCGTCTTGGCCCCCTCAGTTCCCGCTGGCACAAACCGCCCGGTCTGCGCGTCGCAATACATGCCGCAATCAGCGGTGTATTCCTCTGGCCCGTCCGCAACATGCGCCTCAATGGCATCAGCCAGTGCATCGCAGTCGGCCTGATTGTGTAAGCCAGCTCCGTCGTTCATCGACCATCCGGATAGGTCTAGGTTGAGTGCATACTTCTGGTTCAGGTCGTAGCACAGCACGTGAATCGGGCGCCACGACCATACATTGGCCCGGAAGTAATTGCCGCTCTTTCCGTATACGTCCATTCCCATAGTCATTCACCTCCTCTCATCAGTGTAACCGAAATAGTAACCGTGCCCCTTACGGTGGGAATAGGAACCGCTAGCCATGGCCCGCCCGCCGAGCCATGCTATACAGGGGCACGGGGAAAGACCGATAACAGTCCAACCCCAAACTCGTAGGCGTCTTTGAAATTCTTGAACGTGGCGCTGCCACGCAGTGGATTGACGGCATACGCATTGGGAGCTAGCCAATTCGTGTTCAGCTCCCAATCCACCCGCCACCTGTCGGTTGTTGACGGGGACTGCAACCACTGGCTTAGCACTGGCAGGTCGGTGTCTGGCCCGCCCGTTAGCACCTCATAGGGGAAAGCCAGCGCACCAAGCGTGGCTTTGATCGCATCGCGTCTGTTCATGCTTCATCCTCTCTTTCGTAAAAGCTACGTGCATTGCCATCCGCCACCGTCTGTTGGCCAAGCTCACGCATCGACTCCACCACCGCCTGCTTGATTATGCTGATAAACTTAGTCTCCATCGATGTCACGTGCGGCTCTAGCTGGGCCGGCTCGCAGTACAGTTCAACGGAGAAATCCTTACCCTTCCCATCCGGCCTGGGGATTTCTTCTGCCTTAACGATGAGTTTAATCATTGTCCTCCTTCAATACCCTCCAACTTTGGCGATCGTATACCAGCCTATCGTTGTACCACATCTTCATCACGCCCAGCGGATGCTCATTTAAGAATTGCAGCACCTCCGCCGTGGACTGGGTCTCAATGACATTGAACCTGTCGACCCCGCGTCTCCACTCACAGCGCCAGCCCGTCCGCACTGGTACCACTGGCACTGGCTCAGGCACCTTCGCCAGCGCCCCAGGCAGTAATGGCGCCGCCGCCGTAGCTAGCGCCGTCTTGGTTATGAATGATCTTCGGTTCATTTATTCCTTTCCTGTTATCTCACCCACCATCGTGTGCAATGCCTCGATTAACCGGCGCCTCAGCCATACCGCTTCTGCTTTGGTGTCGTAGTCCGGGCCTACGTTGAAACTTTGGTTGTCCACCTTCAGCCGCACCTGCCACACGTCAATCGACGACCTATCCCCGTCGATAAACTTGATCACGACGTAGCGTGCTTCGCGTTTCATTAGTTCTTCTCTGGGTTAAAGGGCAGCGCGAACATGCGCCGCACCAATTCTTTCTCGCGCTCATCAGTCATCTCAGTGTCGAAAAATACTATGCTGGATTGCGGTGAGATGCTGATAAAGATCTCCAGTGTCTTTTGGATCGTCTCCTCACTGGAGCCACCTTTGCGCATAACATTGATGGCGAATTCGCGTCGCGTCATAACCTATGGCTCGTGCACGATCACACAGCCCTGATCAGCGTAGCGCCTGCGATCGAACATCGTCCGAAACGTGATGTTGTAGTTATCCCGGTCCGGATGCTTGAACACGACGCACCCTTTGCCCAGCGCATCGGCATACCGCTTCACCTCTGCTAGGTCCTTCCAGTCCATCTTAAACGGACTGCCGTGGACTGTTTTCATGCTATTCCCTTTGGTTTGTGGTTTGTGTATTGAGGAGACGGGCCCTGATCTTACTCAGTGCGCCTGCCTCCACAAAATCTACGCTCTGCCGGCTGATGCCTAGCATCTTGGCTACCGTCAATTGATCACGTACCTCCGTTAACTGGGCCGCGATAGCCCGTCCCGTCTTAATCTTAGCCATGCGTATCTGTTCACTGCCCGATTCCAAGCGCCGCCGGTATTGTTCGTTCATTGGAAAAACAAAAG
>Ga0070692_10000004_pt1 | contig 60717 bp, 82 predicted proteins | sample KBSK1102metaG_FD_64675 | JGI IMG/M metagenome (GOLD analysis project Ga0070692, IMG submission 64675) | Corn, switchgrass and miscanthus rhizosphere microbial communities from Kellogg Biological Station, Michigan, USA - KBS K1-10-2 metaG | ecosystem: Host-associated > Plants > Roots >...
ATGACCCGTCGCGGGCTTCTCGCAATAGTCGGCGCAATTCCATTGAGCAGGCTACTACAGCTCCCAGCGTCTTCCGTTTCCCGGCTTCAAATCACCGCCGGGAAGATCGAAGGGACCATTCTGAGCGGCCAAATCACCACCATCAGCGCTAGCAAGATCAGTGGAACGTTGAGGAAGCCGTTCGAGATTAACGACCGGGCGTATTACCTTCCTCCGGTGTACGAATAAGGCGGCAGGTGTGGCTGTGGCGGAAACTCCGTAGAGTTTCCTTCAGACTCTTTGGCCAACGGCTGATCGCGAGTGGCGGGCTCATCTGGTAGAAGCGCGCCTCATCCCCAGATTGTTCAAAACAAAATCACGACGTCCTCGGTAAAGCGGGTGTCTCAACCACCAGTCCGGCTGATCTGAATCCCAATCGTCAAAATCACAAAGGGTCTCCAGTGTATAGGTGCGTATCTTGATACCCTTGTGAAGATCCTCCATGGTCGTGGCCCAAAATCAACTATTCGAAACGGCGCTACGTGTTCTGCATGCGCACATCTTCCGGGAGCCGGTAGATCCGGGAGACGTGCAGCTACTCTACGAATTGAGCGGCATTTCGGTGGTGACGGACTCCGACGACCTGGCGCGCATGATTATCGAGAAGGAGCTGACGGAGCGGAAGAACTCACGCAGCCTTGAGGAATAGCGCGGCCGTCTCGTTGTTTCGGGCTTCGGAAATTCCGTTCCGGTGACACTCTGCGGCGCACGCCTTGAAATCTTGTTTCAGCAGCGCATCCATCAGGTGGTGGTACTTCAGCAGCCCGCCGATCCCCAGGTTGTAGGCCATGTCGAAGACGGCCTCTTGCACGGAGTCGGGTAGCGAGTCGAACTCCGGAAGCGCCCGTTTCAGTTGTCCGATGAATGCGGACACGTCGGAATCCAACAGCGCGTCGATCGCCGCGTCCGACATCCGGGTCTTTGTGAACGACGCATATCCCGACGCCCTCATTCCGACCGGCGCCGCGGCGACGACGGCGAACTCGGCGGGTGTGAACCCGAGCTGCTGCGCAACGGCGGCATCCTTCACCAGATGCCCTACTCCGACCGTGACATGACCTCGTGAGCAGAGGTAGAGATGTGGCACTCTTCCTTCGGCTGCTTCGGTTCGTTTCTTCAGAACTTCAAGATTCATCGGATTTCTTTCCTGTGACATTCATGGCCAACAGCAACGGTCCGGCGAAGATCTCAACGATGAACTTGTCGCGAGTCCATACGTAGAAGCCCACGCCGATCAACGTGAAGAAACAGAGGACAGCCACGCGGCCGCCCTCCGTTTCCAAATAGCAACGCATCTGTCCCTCAGTGGCCGAAGCCGATCACAAATCCCAGCAGAAACGCCGGTTTGATATCGTCGCCGGCGACCTTGTCTGCTTTGACCGTGAACACGACGGCGGTATGCGGAACCTTCGTCCATTTACTGAGGTCTTTCGCCAGCGACACCCCGCCGGCCACTTCGCCATTGACGGCGCCGCTTCCGCTCGCCATACCGAGCCCGCCCAGTGCGGCCAGCGTGAAGCCGTTCTCCTGAATCAGGTAACGTCCGAAGTCCACCGTGGTGGATGCCTTCGTCGACGTCATCACCAGGTTGCCGGCCACGAAGTTGTTCTCGCTGACTTTGGCGCCCATGGTCATCCATCCGTGAGCGTGCGGGTCGGTGTACTTGCTCCATCCCCCGCCGGCGGCCAGAAAATATTGCGGCTGGTAGGCGATGGTTCCCACGGTGGGCAGCGGGGTGGCGTCGGGAGTTTGCGCGAATGCCGAGAGGCAAGCGAGCAGAAAAGTGATTACAACGAGCGTAACGTTTCTCATTTTCGGGAGTTTCCTTTTCGTAAATTCTGGAGAGGGGCCTATTTGCTTACGAGCTTTTCAACGGTGATCACAGGGACGGCCGCGGTACCGACCAGGCCAACGACCTGAAGAGGATAGCGAAGCCACTTCGGCAACGGCGTAGTGTTTTCGGCCATGTTCCACAGCAGCCGCCTGGTTTCTTCCGCTGCCTCGGCTGCCTTGAGCGTGGCGGTGTCGGAATTCTGCCCGAGCTTTTTCGCAAGGCTAATAAATTCCGGTGTCGCCTCTTCCACTTTCTTCATGGTCAGAGCCGTCTGCCCCATCGTGACCTTCGTCGCGCCGAGCGTCCCCAGAATCTGCGCCGGCAGCGCATCGCGGCGAAACAACATCGTGGTCGCCTCATCGGCATGGGCTGAGATGCTCTGCGCGTGGTCGATGGTCGGCTTGAGGCTGGCCACCAGGTCATTGGCCGGCTGCATGACGGTCGATACCGCTGTCAGCGTGTCCGCTCGAATCCCGGTGATTTGCTCCGTTGTGGCCGTTCGCCAGTTCGCCACCTCAGAGAACAAATCGCCGCGGAGCTGCTTCACCTGGTCAAAGGCGGCCGCCCCGAGTCCGGAGGCCTGCGAGTCCACTTCCGCGATCAGCAGCCGGCGCAGTGGCGCGCGATCTTCCGGCGCCGCGGCTTGTGGATCGCCGTCGATCACACGCGAGATCTGCAGCCGCATGTCGAGCAAGTTTCGGTTGATGGTCAGTCCCGCCTGGTGAGACTCCCAGGAGAGTGTTAAGCAGAGAGCAGAGAGGCACACGAGCGCAAGGGCGCCGGTGGCGTACAGGAGAGGTTTCATAAATGTGAGCTTGGCTTTCGGAGAATGCGTTGACGAGGTGTTTACCGGATGACCACACCAGCCCCATGCGTCACCGCTGGACCAAGCGTAGTCGCGGCGGGCATGACGCCATAGACCTGGATTTTCCCGCCGGCTGTTAGCCCGCTGCCGGTAGTTGCCGCTACGCGCATTCGCCCATTGGCGATGGTCGGAGCGGAATACCGCATCCGCCCACCTAGAGCATCCGTCGTGAGCGTGGCGCTGCTCCAGATTTGGGCGAACGTCGTCGCGTTGAACGCGAGAAGTTGACCCACACCGGACACACTCGCTGTGGCCCAGAGAATCTCATTAGCGGAGCCATTACTTGAGCCGGCGAATCCAGTCAAGCCAGGGAAGCTGTACGACAGCGAACTGATTCCGATGGGAGTCGTGTCCCAGTTCGACGTGCTGCCGCTCTGCTGGAATGCGTACGCGTGATCCGAAATGATTCCCGCGTAAATCTTGTGATTCAACGCGCCTGTGGTGTTGATTCCGTTATCGCGTCCCGCCGTGCCAACGGCATTGGTTATAAACACCTGTTGCGGCCCGCAGCCGCCAACTGTTCCACCAAGGTGGCCCATGCAGGCTGTATTAATGGAGTAGATGTTCAGGTCCTTGACGCCGAACACCAGGCGGTTCATATCTTCGACGAGCATCGGGCCTGAGGAGCAGATGTCCTCATCATTGGTGCTCATCGTCGACCAGCCTGAAGGCGTGAACCAGTCTGCGATGGTTAGATCCGAGTTGAACTTGACGGCGCTCATTGCGAAGTTAGCCGCCCCGTCGTAGTCTCCATTGCCGGTTGTAGCGTAAAGTTTACCGGTGCTGTCTGCCGCCATTCCTCCAGCGTTCCACATACCGCCAAGCCCACCATTCGGCGTGCTACACCATACCGCCATGCGTGTGAGGTCGGTCAGCCTATAGGAAAAAATCCAGCCGTGCGACGGATGCGCGTCGTTGTAGGGGCTGAATTGGATGTAGACGTTCCCGTTCGCAATCGTCAGCGCGGAGCGCTGCATGTGCATCGCAGCGTTGAATGACAATACGCCGCCGCTCACCGTATCAGCGGAGCATCCGGTGTCGACGGTAGGATCTCCTGTTCCGGTGACCGAGCCAGAAATGGTAGCCTGCGACGCAATTACTCCGGTAGCGATGTCCACCTTGGCGAGTGTGTAAGACGGCGAGGACGTCGCCATGACGGCGTACACGTAGCCGGAAGCATACGCGGGCGTGCTGTAAATGCCGACGCTATTTCCGGTTCCCAAATGTTGGGAATACATCGTCGATATACAGAAGCCGCCGGTAGTTGTCCCGCGCGGCGTGCCGAGCGACCTGGACCACAGCAGCACGCATCCTGGGCCGTCAGTATCCCAGGCGTACAGAGTGCCTTGCATGGTCGCGCCAACCGTCACGTTGCGAACCACGCCCGCCACCGTGACGGACGGGATATAGAGAGGCTGCGCGACAGTCACACCATCCGTCGCACATGTGGCGAGCAGGCGAAATGCGCCGCTGCTCAAAGTCTGCGGTGTGATGATCGTTTCGGAGGTGTTCTGACTGAGCCGCGAATTATCCCATCGGGCGGTGGGGATCGTTTGTCCCCACGCCGCCAGAGCTGATAACAACAGGATGACTGTTTTCATTTACTGCCTCAGTCCGAATACCGTGGAGGCGAAGAAGCCTCCCGCCGCCGGATTATTCATGTTGTTGTACTCGGTCAACAATCTCCCGGTCGAAAGTTGGGAGGTAGCGATGCGAACCTCGTCGATTTTCCCCGCCCATGACGTCGTGCTTCCGTCCTGGGTTGTCCCGAGGTAGAGGGTCGTACTGCTGGGATTCATGGCCTGCGCCGTGGGGCCGGTCGTGAGAACGCCGTTCACCAGAAGGCGGATATTCGACCCGTCGAAGCTGCAAGCCATATATTTCCAGGTGCTGTTCGTCCAGGCGCCGGTTGCCACCGGGCCCGCTCCTCCGGTACAGCCGAAGTCGCCGTTATGGTCGTACATGGACACGAGCTGGTTCGCGACTGTGGGGCCGTAGCCCATGACGCCGCGATAGTTTGCATCAGGAGCTGGCGTTCCAGGGTTGCCCCAGGCGGTCACGGTCCAGGGATTCGCCCCTGTGGGTAGCCCGGTGGGGGTTGTCTTCGATGCGAACTGCGAGGAGCCGCTGCCGTTCGCGCCGCCGCCGATCTTACCCGTCGTGGCGGTCAGCCCGCTATTGGTTTGGTCGTTGGCATTCGCCGTCGAGTCCTTTAGATTGAGGAGCGAGCCGTCAGGCAGGTGATACACCGCCGCGTACTCCGTCCAGATGCTCGATGTTGTAAAGGGGCAGGATGTCGCGCCAGCGTTGCCGTACCAGATGTAATACGTTTTGTCGGTGGAGGTAGAAAGGTTCGTCCCCTTCCACCACATTTTGATCGCGCCGGTGGAGGCCGCGTACTCGCTGATTTCCGGGCCGATGATATTCGTCCCCGCGCTGTCGTCGGTGACAATCAGATCGGTCGGACCCGTAATATTCAACCCACCGCATCCGGCAGTGGCTTGCACTTTACCCCCGTTGATAGCTGTTTTCAGATCCGCGAACGTACCGGCAAGGACGATAGGCACCGTTCCTGCCGCGCCAACCTGCGTGTGGTCGACCGTAACCGTGGCCTTCCACGTGTAGCTATTCGAAAATGGGGCCAGGCTGGGCGCGGCGAACGACAGCAACACTGCCTGGGTCCCCGTGATCGACGGAGAGCCGGTGGCGGTGCTCCACGTGGCTTGTAAGTCCACGGCATTGGTGGTCGTGGTGTCAATTGCAAACGATGCGGTCGCCAGCGTCGGAACTGGCGTAGGCGCGATCGCCATCGAGATCGGGCACGACACGGAGGCCGTACCAGTAGATCCGGCCGTCCGGATGGATAGCATACAGGTGGCGGACCATCCGCCCGCCGTGACTGCCGTAGCGGGCAGCGAGAATGTGCCGGTCGTCGCAACCGCCGTTCCGCCGATGAGCAGGTCGAGCTTGAGCGTCCCGCCGTAGCTGGAGCCTACCGTATAGGTCCCTGAGAACGGAATCATCTGCACCGCTCCCACGCCGAGCCCGGCTGGAATCGCCTGATTCGAGCCGCCCGAGAGTGATCCCACCAGCGTCGTGGCGCTAGTGCTGTTCGCCGTCGCGGACCCTATCGCCGTATAAACCGCAGACGCGCCGCCGCCGGCGCAGGGAGAGCCGCTATCTCCAATTCCCGAAGCCGACCACACAGGGCAATTGCCGGGGACGCCGGCAGAGCCGGCCATTACCAATTTCGAGCCAGTTCCGGCCGCGCCCGTAACCGCGGTACCCGCGACCTTGACGGTATTCGTCGCGGTGTCGACGGTTTTGTTGCTCAGCGTCTCCGCCCCCGCCTGCGTGGCAATCGTGCCGCTATGGTTGGGGCCGGTGAGCGTGACCGTTGCGGTAGTGTCCGGAGTAATGGTGGTGACGCCGCCGCTCGAACCGGGCAGGACGATTAGCCCGCCGCCTGAACCGCTTCCAGTGCAATAACCGGGCGCGGCCGATATCAGGTTCGTGCCGTCGAAGGTGAACGCCTGGTGATACGTTTGCGTTCCGGTGCAAGCGGCTACCGAGCCAAACCCAACGCTATTGGTTGGCGCGTTGAACGTCCAGGACGGGCTTCCAGATCCGTTCTGAGTCAAATGGAAAATGACCGCCGTTCCGGTGGAGCATCCACTCACCGTGGAGGTCGCCACGTTTGCGGAAAGGGTCATCGTGAATTCTTGGACCGCCACCAGGCCGCACGCAAATGTCGGATTCGTGGCGGTACCGCCCGCTGCTGTGGTTGCGCCGCCCGATGCTGACACGGTGCACGTTGACCCAAGCGCACACGCCACACCATTTACCGTGGTGCTGGCGTTCGACGCGGCCTTCGCGGCGAGATCGCTCACCAGGTTGGTTACTTGCGATTCGGCGAGCGTCACCGCGTCTGCTCCCCCGCTCCCGTGCGTTGACGCGTGCGCGGAGGGGGTGAACGACGACGGCTTGCCCGTAATCGTTGACCAGGTGACGGCGGAGATCGCATCGGTCGCGAAATCGCGCCAGGTCTTCAAGCCGCTCCAATACTGCGTGACCAGGCCGCCCGTAACGGATGGCTCGTAGACGCCGGTATGTGTGTGATCGGAGCGCGCGGGCGTGACCGCCGATCCGCTGCCGGCTAGATTGGCCTGCCGCAGAATCGTCGCGTCTACCGGCTCATACACGCCACTATGCGTGTGATTGCCGAGCGCCACGGTCGAGCTGGAAGTGCCTGTAGGAATGCGCGAGATCGACAGCACGCCCGCCGCAATCGCGGCAGCGTCCAGCGTACCGCCGCCCGCTGCGTTCTGGTGAGTGTGCCCCGCCAGTGTGAAATCGGGAATCGTCGGTTGGCCTGTGAACACGGGTGACGCGATCGGCGCCTTGAGTCCCAGCGATGTATTGAGCGTGTTGTACAGGCTCGTGAGCGCCGCATTAAAGGCGGTTCTGGTGTCCTTAAAAACCGTCGTGTCGGGAACCTGGGGAGCTTGCGCCCCGAGCCAGAGCGGACACAGCGCCGCCAGCAAAAGTAGTCTTCGCATCATCATTTCTCCTGAGTTACATCGCCTCGATCTGAGCCCACGTGGAAGTTGCGGTTACTGTCCCAGTGCCGCCCGTCCCCGCTTCGTATTGCGCCCACGTGGAGGATGGGCTTAATCCGCCGCTGCCGCCGCACGAGGTGGCAGGCGCATATTTCCCAAGCGAAGCGCTCCACTTCAGACAGTTGCCATCGGCGGCGCCGCCGCTATCGAGCTGCGAAAGATAGATCACGAGCGTGCTCGACAGCCGCACAGCCCGTAAGGTCACAACAGCGGGGGAAGCCGGTACCGTCCATGTCTCCGACCAGGTCTCCCCGCGTGAGGGCGCGCTGGTGGTGGTATAGACCGCCGTGTAAACCACGCCCGAAGGAGAGACTCCATCGAGCGGATACAAAGAGACGGACAGCACGCCATTGGTCACCGTGACGTAGCGCTTGCCCGCTGCGATCGCGCGCCCTGAGGGCATGGTGAAAGCGGGCCACGACACGAGAATCGAGCCATTCCAGGTGGCTCCATCGGCCCCATAGATGGTGTCATTGATGGCCGTGGTCTGAGCGAAAAGAGAAGCGGGCAGGCAGAGCAATGCCGCCCAAAGCAGTATGGATTTCATGTGGGGTGGATTCCTTTTGTTTGAGAAGAGACTGCCCTGCCTGCCTGAAGGTGGGAATAGAAAAAACTGCGAACCGAAACACTACACCGGGCAGACGATGTACTCGATCTGGCACGAGGCGGTGTGCGCGATCACTGCCGGCGCGGTGTGGGAAGCGTCGAAATAGAACGCGACCGCCATGCCGGGCAGAATCTTGTGGAGGATGTCTCCGGAAACGGCGCTCATCACCTGGATATAGTTCGTAGGGTCCAGGTTCTTGATGACCGTGAAGCCGGGGTTGGTGACGTTACCCAGATTCAGAGCGGTACCGCCAGCCGTCGTCGGGATGGTCTGGGAGCCCTGCATGAACTCCGAGCCGGCGACGCTGAAGTTTCGCTGGGCGAGGTTCAGGGACTTCGCCGAGATGGTCCCATTCTGAAACTGAAAAGTGATAGCAAGCGTGATTTCGTTGGCCATGGTGTTTTGTTCCTTTACTTGTTGGTTTGGGGTTTGGTGCTAAAGAGGGGAAAAGCCAGGGGAAGAACGTAAGGATTTAGGAGGCGTCGACGTCGACGCGCGAATTGACGACAAGCGAAAAAGAGATGCCGACTGCTCCCGTTCCGATCGAGGTGAGTGCTGCTTCGATTGCATGATCGAGCGTGGTCTCGCCGCTGTAATCCGCACCCAAGGATTTGAGCGTGGTTCGCACCCCGCTCAGCTCGCCCGTAACGGAATAGAGCTGCTTCGGGGAGTGCGTGGAGCTGCCGTCAACGTCGACATCCGATACCTTTTGGCCGTCCGACGCGTACTGGCCGCCGGCGACCCAGGCGACGGCCGCCTGCTCGGCCACCTCGAGCGCCGACCGAGTGGGAGTTCCGACGGGCAGCGGTTGCGCGAGGACACCCACGGTTTGCGTGGTCGAGTCCGCCTTTACGACGGTGATGGCGAAAATTGTCTTCATTCGGCATCTCCTTCGGGCAGAAACTCATCGAGCAGCGGCTCCAGCCATTTCCGATCGGCGGGGCTGGCGCTGAATACTGGCAGGGACTTCAGCGCGGCCGTGATGCGATGGCGCTCGACTGGCTTGAAGTCGTAATCGACATCCGGCGTCGACTTTAGGACATTCCATTGGATCTTTCCGTCGGCTGACTCCGTGAGGTCAATCGCGGATTCCTCTTCCGGCGATAGAGCAATTCGTTCCTGCAGCTTCCAAATCGAGCGCACGTCATTGACGCTGACGTTGTGCTGAGCGCCGAGAACCGCGTGCAGATTCAGGCGCTGAACGAAGCTCAGCGCGACGGCGCGGACCTCCGGCGGTAGAGCTTTTTTGATTCTTTTCATGACAAGAGTTCCTTTACGCGACGCCCCTTTTAGGACGCGTCGATTTCGACAGTGCAAACGAATTCCGACCGTGTGCAAACGGCATCAGCACCCAGCGCATTCAGCGCCGCCGCGACGGCTGAGCGTTGCGGAGTCACTCCGCCGCCGAGATCCGCGCCGAGCGCCATGTACGCTCCCTGATTTGCGACGCCCGCGATCACGAGGTGCAACTCCTTCGGCAGCACGCCCGCGCTTCCGTCGAAGGCAACTACCCCTTTCGGGATACCGGAGAGCGCCCTCGCGCCGAACAAGCCCGAAGTTGTAACGGCGGCTTCCGACGCAACCACGAGCGCCGAAAGCGAGCCGCTGGGCGCGGAGAGCACTCCGAAGAGTTCCTTCGCCTCGCTGTTTCCGACCTCGACCTGGAACACAGTTTTCATCGCTTACTCATTGACCGTTGCGTCAAGGTCGATCTCCGCGAGCACCCTCGACCCGATTACCGTCAGCGCCGGAAGATCCGCTGTGATGCGTTCCACCGCGACGACGGAAGCATCCTTCAGCGCCACTTGCCAGTTCGCCGTGTCCACCACATCGTCGGTGCTGATCGGAACGTAGTCCAGGTTGTAACCGTTTAGCGACATGAAGGTGACAGTCGGAGGAGTGGACATATAGTGGCTAAAGGGATTCACAAGATCGCTTCCGAGGGAGCCATATTTCACAAGATATACGGCGGTGTCGGTGTTGTAGAGTCCGTTGGAAATACCGTAGGGCACGGAACCATTCCACACGGCGGGGGTAAATGTAACGCCCCCGGAAACGTTGGTGTCGAAAAACAGATTTCGGCTGGCGACCGTCTTGACCTGTTGCGTGTTTCCATCACTCAACGTGAGTTGCAGGATGACTACCTTTCCAAATATCCCTTTGACGTAATCAGAATCGATCGAAGTTGGATACCCGAGCAACGAAAAACTGTAGTTGTAGTCGAGTTGCGCGACCAGGCCACAATCGCCGATGGTTGATCCCGCGGTCGCCTTGTCAAGAACTCGCCTCTGCGCATTTTCAAGAGAGGTAAGCCCGTTCCGCGGAATCGACATGACGTACCACGTCGTCGGCGTTCCGCTCAGAATAGAGGTGATGGCAAAAACTGAAATTACGCTCATTTGTTAATGTCCCGCCTTACGCATACATCGGTATGTACGTGAACTGGCCCGGCCTCGCGCTCCAGTAGATAGGCCACCATCCCACCTGGGTAGGATGGCTTCCTCCGCTGACTCCATTTTGGATCAGCAGGCTTTGCTGCCCGAGAAATAGTTGGCCGGTTAGCGACACATTGCCGCTGGTATCGGCCCAAAAACTCGTCGTCCCAGACGAGTTCCAAATTTGAAAGCCGCCTCCCATATCGGCGGACATCGTCAACTGGCCCACATCATTAAAAGCCCTGATGCCAGAGGCGGTGTGGTAACACTGCCTTGCCGAAGTCGCATATTTAACCGTCACCGCCCCGATGTTCTGGTCGCTCACCGTGATTGTTCCAGCCGTCAGCTTCGATACGCTGACGCTCTGAATGTTGTTAGACGTGATCGTGAGATTCTGAATCGTCCCGCCACTGATATTGATGTTCGCGCCGTTCGCATCGCTGATTGAGCCCGAGAGGGCGCCAATGTTGATCGTCGCGTTCATGCCAGCGGTGAGGTTTCCCGTCAGCGCATTCACGTTGACCAGGCACCCCCCGCCTGCTTGAATCGTGCCGTTGATCGTCGCGGCCTGTACCGTCACCTGCCCCGCGAGAATCACCCCATTGATGACCTCCGCTTGCACGGAGGAGATCATGTTTTTGTTGACGCCACGCGCGATTACGGCATTGTCTACCCACCACAACCCGCTGCCCGTCGCGGTAACGCGGAACTCGCCTTTGACCGCATTGGCGGGCGCCGTCAGCACGCCGGTCTGCGCGAGAGTCCAGGCGGTGGTTGACCCCAGTGTCACGTAGCCGCCGCCACCAGAGCCGCCAAACGACAGGAAATTGCTGTTCGCGTCGTAGAAGTTCATCTGGAGGAACAGCGTTCCCGACGGATTGCCATCCGACTTCGCATAGGCTTGCAGCGAGAATTGATCGCCCGGCTTGCAAGGGAACGACTGCGCGCCCTGTTGCGAAGTCCCGAGTCGCAACGAGTACGGCGCGGTGTAGTATGTCGTCGAGTCGAGCACGCCGCCGGAAGGGAGAGACCAATACGCGGGCTTCGTGGCATCCGACGCGGAGGGAAATTCGAAGTGCGGATTTTGCAGTTGGTTCGTGGTGTCGGTCGTCGAAGTGCGAACCGTGCCGCTGCCGAAGTCCGCAAGAATTCCCAATCCAAATACGTTCGCGTTGAACATCGACAGACGGCTCAGCAATCCATCGGCGACCTGCTGCGAGATCAAGACGCCATTGAGGGTTCCGATGTTGATGCCGCCGGCGATCTGGTTAATCTGGTCGGTCCTGAACGATCCAGTGATGCCGCCGATGTTGAGACCGTTCTGGATGCTGCTAATCTGCCCCGTGCGGAAATCTCCGCCAAGTTGCCCGATGTTGATCGCACCGACATTGACGGTGACCGAACCATTCGTGTCAATCGTGAGGTTGGTGGAGAGATTGAGCCGGAGCCCCGCGCTGTCCACGGTGACGCCCGAAGACGTCGCAATGTTGAGGCCTACTCCATTCGCGCTGGTGGTGAGCCCAGCCGACGTGTTGACTTTGACCCCAAGACCGTTCGCTCCCAACGTCAGAGAGCTATCCGCCTGCACTGAAATTCCATTGGGACCAAGCGTGATGCCGCTCCCGGCCGCCGCCTGAATCGCCACACCTCCAGCGGTTACGGTAATTCCACTGTTCGCCGCCGCGACGACCGAGAGCCCGCCCGCGCCGGCAGTAAGGCCATTGCCGGTTTGCACGCCGACTCCACCCGCGGATACGGTAATGCCGCTGTTGGCGGCCGCAACCACCGAGAGCCCGCCAACTCCCACCGCAACGCCATTGCCGGGCTGTACTCCAACGCCGCCGGTTGTGACCGTAATGCCGCTGTTGGCCGCCGCGACGACCGAGAGCCCGCCCGCCCCGACAGACACGCCGTTACCTGGCTGTACGCCGACACCGCCGGCAGTGACGCTGATGCCGCTATTTGCGGCGGCGACCACCGAGATGCCGCCAGCGCCAACAGAGACTCCGTTGCCCGCCTGAACGCCGACACCGCCGGCTGTTACCGAGATGCCGCTATTGGCCGCTGCCTGGACCGAGACACCGCCCGCGCCTACGGACAGGCCGGCCCCCGCAAGTACAGTTACGCCGCCGGATCCTACTTGAATGCCAGCGCCCGCAATTACCGTGACCCCGCCAACTCCTACCGAGATGCCTGCCCCGGCCTGGACGGATACGCCGCCCGCGCCCACCTGCACGCCGGCTCCTGCGAGCACGGTGACGCCGCCCGCGCCTACGGAAACCCCGAGTCCCGCCTGGACGCTGACGCCGCCGGCGGAAACACTCACGCCGCCATTCGGCGCGGAGAGGACGGAGAGTCCCGACGATGTGCCGCTGAGGCCCGGGCCGGTACGCACGCCAAACTTCCCGCCGAGAATATTGGCCAGCGTTCCGTCGAGTTTCGCGGCATTGAAGCGCGTCGGATCAATCTGCCCAGTCGGCGTGGCGCCGATGAACACGTCGAGGTGATCCGCGCCGCTCCATGCGGTTGTGATGAGCGTGGCGGCCGTCGCGTCCTGGAACGAGTACTCCGTCTGATTGACGCGATTCGTGACGTAGCACTTGTAGCGAACGTAGACCGCTGGATAGTTTGCCCAGAGGTGATCAGTGGTATGGCTACCGCCGCTTACCGGCGAGCCTGCGAACGGCTTTTCCAGAGCAATCGGCAGATGATTTGCGTCGAGATCCTGCGTGGTGATACGGACATCGGCTGCATTGACGTCGCCGACAGGGTCGTTGTAGGTAACCCCCGGAATGTCCGCATATTGAAAGCCATCTTGCGTCGTGACATTGTAGGGATTGGCCGCCGGACCTGTCCCTACCGGGATCGAGCACGTGACGGTATTGTTCGCCGGAAGCCCGAGCGCCGCGACGCTGAATCCCGCGCTGATGACCGCGCCCGCCGGCAGTTGGCCAGAGGAAATCTTGACCGTCGGATCGTAATCGATTGCGCCTATCGCCGCCGCGATTTTCCACGTCTGCGCCGTCGCAGGCTTCAGGCGCTTGAACTGGATTTCCTGGCCGACGGAGGTTTCGACTTCCCATCCGATTGGCACAAACGACGTGCCGTTGTCTTCGGAGAGGTAGTACGTGACCACCTGCGGGACCTGATTCGATGCAAGCACCGGCGTAAAGCCGATGGTGGTGGAGACCAGCCGCGTAATCGGGTCGACGGTCAGAGAACCGGAGACCTCGCGCGGGCTCGTGATTCCGGTAACGCCGGCCGCCTGGATCGTGACCGTTTTCGTAATTGGCGGATCGGTGAGCTTGCCTGCCTCATTTTCGACGACGATCTTAACGGAGATGGTGTGCGAGGCGCCGTCCTGCAGATACTGGATCGGACCTTCGTAATTGATCGAGGTGGCGGCGCCGAACGGACCGGTAATTGTGGCGCATATCTGGTCTTGCGATCCATCCGGCAGCGTGGCGACGATGTGAATCTGCGCGAGATGGGGATAGGTCGCAACCAGGGTTGGCAGGTCAATGCGCCCCGAGAATCCATAGGCTGATGCATTGCCATAGAGCCCGTACCGCACCGTAACGGTGGACGAGCTGAGGACGTTCGGAGCATCCGGGGTCGAAGACGAGCCGCCTCCTCCTACTGCTCCGGACGCGCCGGCGCCACCGAATTGAATCCATTGACGAGGCATGGCCTAATTTCCTGGGGATTTCAGAGCCGCGGTTCCGCGGTTCGCGGAGGCGTCAGGGAGGATGATGGTGGTCGCGCCGCCGGGGAACACGTCCGTTCCCGCTCGGCGGATCAACACGTAATTGATGTCCGACGAGATCTTGTTGACGATCAGCCCCTGGTTCGGAATCGAGGCGATATCGAGCAATTGGAACTCGATCCAGCCAGGAATATTCACCGTCGCTCCGCTGCCGTGAGAGGTTGCCGTGGTGCCCCCGAAGCCGCGCTCCACAGTCAATGCGGTCGTGCCGCCGCCGGCGTCGACGAGCATGCGCTCGCTTCCGATCTGGATCACTGTACCTGTGACTACCGTGCCCCCGGAGATCGTGATCGCAGTCACCGCTCCGTCCGCGATTGCCGCGCTCAGCGTGGTAGTGGTTGCTGGGTGCGTGGGGGTGCTCGTGTCGCACACGACGACCCCATCGGTCACGAGTTCGGTGGAGTCGGCAGTGATCTGGCGGGTGATCTGGTTACCGAAAAGGTAAATCTCCCGCATCGGCACCAGGGAGTCGGGACCGCTGATCCCGTTCACGTCTTCGGTGCGAACCCGGAATAGCCAGGCCTGGCCGCCCAGGTTGGGCACCTTAGGCTCAATCGTCGCAAGAATGCCGCTATGCTTCGCGGAAACAGCCGCAGTGGGGTCCTCGACGGACTCGGCGGCGCACACAATAACGAGATCCCCGGCGGCCGGCGTAATCTTCCACCTGCCGGCCAAATTGAACTGCGTGTTGCCGGCTCCCGAGACGCTGTCGATCATCTGCACGTCGCCGGCGTCGGCGCCAGTGAGAACAACCGCCACGCGCCCCGCTTCGACGCCCGATGCTCCGCCCGGGTAATACGGGTTCGCAATGTTGGGGTCGGAGAACGACGTGTCTGTGAAGGTCGCCTTGGTGCGCATCACAACCAGGTCGCCGACCGTGAGCAACGTGGTTAGATCCGGCAGCTGGGAGCCTGCTGAGTTAGGGCCGATCGTGAGCGTGAACTGCGGTGGCGTGCCGGAAGATGCGCTGCTGCCGGATACCGGCATATTCAGAATACGGACGTCGACGTTCGGGTCGTATTTTGCGAGCAGCGATAGCGTGTATCCCGACCATTGGTTGGGCGTCATTCCATCGCCGCCGATCGTGATGGTGGTGGCGGTCACCGCCTGGACCTGTTGGGCCCACACGCCGCCGTGAATGATCTGTTGGCAGACCAGGCCGAAATGATCGTAGAGATCATCCGGGCCGCCCTGTGTGGACTCGTTGAACGAGGTGATCGTGACGGACGTGATGCCCGGAGCGATCGTTTGCTGCACGTGCAGCACGTAGCCGTCTTCGGTCCACCGCGCCAGATACAATTCGCCGCCGTCATCGCCCGATCCCCAGGTAATGGTGACCACGATGGACCCGGAACTTACCCCGCCAACGTCAACCACCGCGAGATTCTGGTAATCCGTATTGGCGTGACTCGACGAGCCGCTGTCGTAGGCGGAAATGCCGACGACGTATGTCCCGCCACGAAGAGATCCTCCTGAGGAGGAGCCCACCGCTGAAATCTGCGGACTGGCGATCGAGGTGTCGAGAGCGTTAATCGGCGCGTAGCCCTTGATCGTGACCGAAGCCGTCCCGTTGCCTTGCGCGTCGACGCCGTACTTCGGACGGATGGAGAAACCGCCCTTGTCTTGGGCGCCCTTGACGAAGACGGCGTCCCCGGCGAGCGGTAGCGCGTACCCAGGACACCACGGGAACGGCGCCGACTCGACGAACCCTCCCCACGTCGGCAATTGGCTCTGAATGAAGCCTTGCGGGCTCAGCTCTTCGGTGGTGGCCCACTGGTAAATGCTCGAATCGGTCTCCTGAACGTCGACCTCGGTGCCGAGCAGTACGACTTCCTTGCCGCCGTCGCTCTGCTTATCCGCGCGAAACCGCGCAGCCGAGATCTCGAGCAGCTTCCCGGACCAGCCGAGCAACGAAACCGTGCCGGCCACGATGTCGAGCGGGGCGAACTGGTAGCCGGCCATATTCAGCGCGAACGTGCCCGTACCCCAAAAGCGCCGGCGCAGCAGCTCGATTTTGGCGATGCGCTGGGCCATCGAAGCCGAGATTGTGAAAGGCAACTGGATATCGAGCCAGCGCCGATCGCCGCCGTCAGCCGCCAGATTGATATCGCCGCCGTACATCGAAGATCCGTGGTAGCCGTGCGCGGTGTCTTGCGCATAGGCTGGAAAATCGGTCGACTGCCATTTATTCGATGGCGAGATGTACGTGCCCTTGACGCCGTTGAACAGGTCGCGGATGGAAACGGTGGGTCTCCAGCGGAACGGACCCGCCGCGATCGCCATAAAATCAACGGCGGTCGGCGAGCTGCCGTACCACGCCGCGGGCTGGATCACGAACTTGCCGCCGGTGTACGTCAGCCGGCCGGCGCACGACGTCAGCAAGTTCTGCAACACCTCGCCCCGGCGCATCGTGAGCTCGAACTGTCCGTTGCAGGTGTACCGCGGCTCCGACCCACCCTTCGCCAACGTCACGGCCTGGTCACAGACATCCGCGGCCGCCCCCAGCTCCGTCGCTGGAATCTCGCTACCGTACGGCGCCTTGAATCCCCATGTGGAGTTGTGCAGGAAATCCGCGATGCAGAGCGCCGCGTTTTCGCTGTAGCCGGTGGAAGACGAGCGGGGATCGTAGATGTCCTTTTTCCCGTGGATCCGAAAGCTAATTTGCGGGAGTCCCTGCTGGTAGTACTTCTCGTCGTAGGTGAGGCGCAGAAAGACGGCCGTCTTGCCGAGTAATGAGCAGTAATTCGTCCAGGGATTGACCGTGCCGCCGAAGATCGTCGCCGGTCCGGGGCCTCCCGTTCCCGCGAGTCCCGGCCCTTGGGGACTGACGTACGGTCCGCTGCCGAGCCAGGGAGTACCGGGGAGTTGCATCCCCTTGAACGTGTGGCCAAGCGTTTGATCTCCGAGCAGGGTTTCCATGTACACCGTGCGGCCGTAGTCTGCCCACATGGTCTTTCCCTGCCCTTGATTCGAAATCGACACCGAGGAGCCGCCGTTGATGTAGGTAAACGTGAGGACGTTCGTACCGCCCGATGGAATGCGGCTGATAATTTCGGCCACCTGAAACACGCCGTTGAGCGTGCTATCAGCGGAGACATTCTGGATGGTGATCTGATCCCCCGCCGTCAGGTACGGGATATCTTGCGGCAAGACCACGGTGACGATGTCGTTCAGTCGCGCGATGCTCGAAATGTTGACCGTCTGCTGTACCGGGGTGAAACTCGTTCCGCCGATCGCTCCGGAGGGCGCCGCGCTCGTGTCGATCTGGATCCGCTGCTGGTCAAAGAGCAGCTCGTCGACCGACTGGCACGGATGCGCCGCCAGCACGATCACCATGTCGAGCATCTTCGACGAGCCGCCCCACATGTTGAGGTAGACCAGCGTGCCGCCGGTGGCGCAACGGCCGTAGCAGACCTTCCAGGGGGAAATGGGGTTCCGAGTGGTGGTGGTGAAGCCCTTGAGGTTGCCGCCGTTGCTCAACAGCGTCCCGACGCCAGAGACGATCATACCGACGCCGGAGGTCACGAGAGCGAAGATTTCAGGCGTGGCGGTACCGAAGGTCGCGATATCGACCGCGACAGCGCCGGCGATCAGCGCAGCTCCGGCTACGATTTTGGCGATGCCTGAAAAGAGGGACACGGAATCAGATGTTGTTGGTGCTGTGCGCCTGATGGCCCCAGAAGATCGTCATTTCCTGGATCGCGTTTACGAAGGAGAACGCGAGATCACCCGGGTAGTCCATCTGCTGGTCTTCGTTCGTATATCGGCGGTCCACCGCGACGTTCATGTCGAGCAGCCGGTTCTCACAATTGATCGTGATCGTCGCGTCCGTACCGCTCGCCGCGATCGTCGGCTGATCCATGCGTCCGGCCCACGACGTGAGCGGATCCGCAATGAGCGAGGCGCTCGAAAACAGGCCAAGGTATACAGTGACTGGAAGTCCAAGCTTGAAATCGCCCTGGCAATCCGCCAACAGCGACGAATCGAGACCGCTCAGGGTGATTGCGATCCCGCGCGCTTCGACGGTCGCGCCGTCTTCCATCATGGCGATGTCGAGCAGCGACCCGAGACCGGTCCAGGTGTGTCCGTTCCACGTGACCGATCCGATTCCGGTCCACATCCGAACCGTCGTCGAGACGAATGCGGCCTCAACGAAGATAGCGGGCTGGAGTTGCGGAGCCTGGAGAGCGGCGAGCATCGCCGACGACATCGCGCGTGGCACCTACAGGGCCTCCCGGCACTCGAAGGTGATCCCATAAAGCGATGCCTTGTGAATCGACCAGCGCATTTCATTGCTCTTCAGGCGCCAGTACCTCTGCGTCGTGCCGTCCGACGTCAAACTCTCCGCATAGGCGGCTGCGAATGCGGCGGTGAACTGAAAGACGTTGATCGGACCTTTCAGAGCAATCAGGAAGTTGACCCATGCCGTGGCCTGGGACTTCAGAAGCGGCGGCAGTAAAACGGACGCTTCCATGTACTCATTGCCCCAATCCTGATGCTGCTGCTGGGCGGTAAACGGGTTTGTGTTCGTCGCGGCAAGCCGAATCTTCGCGAACTCGATAGATGCCGGCGAAGATGGCACGGACGGAATTGCGATCAGCGAACCGCCACCTCCCCATGCTGGCATGGCTACGCACCCCTCTGCGGCGTGCGCCGCGCGCGCTCGGTAGCCGCCCGCGCGCTGTCAATCACGGCAGCCCGGCGCCCGTAGTCGACCGCCTGGCTGATTCGGTTGGCCGCTCCCAAGTCCGCGCCCGGCGCGTGAATGATGACCTGGTACTTGTCGCCCTCGCCGAAGTTGCGGCGCATGGCGTCGTTGCTGATGATGCGTCCCGATGCTCCCGTCAGCAGTTCGGGCCCACGCTCTCCAACGATATAGGCGTCCGATGGAGACACCGTCCCGCCGCCCGCCCGATATTGAATCGAACTCGTGACCTGTTCCTTCGGCGCAATGCCCCCGCCCAATCCGAACATACCAGCGAGTACGCCCACAGCCGAAAGCCCCGCTCCAAGCGCACTGAGTACTCCGCCTCCGTCGTTCTGTGATCCCTTGGCGCTCCCTGACTCACTTCTTACGGCGCTGAGGTTATCAACGATCACATGGCCAGGGTCCGCGGTTGTGAAGTGTGGCAGAGTAGAGCCACCGCCCTGGATGCCGATCAGGTTGCCGAGTGCGCCAAGTCCTTTTGCAATTCCGGCCTTCAGTGCTTCGCGCAAAACGCCTTCGCCGATTCCCTTGAGCATCTGCGTGAAATTCGCTTTCTGCCCGGTAAAGAAACGAGCCAACGCATCGGACACGCCGTCGACGGCCGACATCATGCCCTCGTACAGAATCTGCCCTGGTTTCTTGGCTGAGGCTTCCATTTCCAGAAAGAACGCGCGCACGCCGTCGCGAACCTTGCCGGTTGCCAGCGCCTGGTCGCGGAGAACCCGCAACCGCTGGTCATCCAGTTCCTTCAGGAGGCGAGTTGTGTCGGCATCGGCTTTGCGTCCTTCCAAGACCGTCAGAAGCGCGTCACGTTCCTGATCGATCGCGGCCAGCTCGTCGCGGTAGACATTCAGGCGCTCCGCCACTTTGCCCGTGATCTCGGCCTGCCTAGACGCCTCATCTTTAGCTCGCTCCGCCGCCACGGCGCTTCCCTGCCCGGTGCGCTGCATCTCCGCGTACTTGTTTTCGAGGGCCTGCTTCCGCGCGGCCTCTGCTCCTTCGAGCTGCGCGGCGGCGAGCCGCTGGACGTACTGGGTTTCAGCCTGGGTGGCAACGATTCGCTTTTCCTGCTCCAGCCTGATGGCGCCGTAATGCTTCGTGACTTCCGCCGCGATTTCCGCTCCCGAAGCTCCGCGCGCGATGCCGGCGCGGATGATGTCGAGAGCCATGATCCGGCGGACCTCTTCCTCTCCGAGCCGCTGCGCTTCAATGAGCCGCTGCTGGAGACCGATCTCATTTTGGAGAGCATCCACCGCCGCCGCCGAACTCTGGCGCCGCGCCTCGTCTACTTCGCGCGTGACGGCCGCCCGGACATCCGAGACGGCGCCCGACTTCTTCGGGTCGGTGTAGTCCTGGAGCCCGACGCGGTTCAGCGTCTGGGTTTCAATGTTGGCCCGCCGCTGCGCTTCGTACCCTTTCCCGATAGCGTCGGCGAGCATTTGGTGAGCCACGATTTGCTGCTGGATCGAACGCGTGGTTTCGGCGAGTTTCTGCTTCTGCTCCGCGTCGGCGTTGTTGCGGTCGATCTGGACGCGGAGGTTTTTGATCTGCTGCTGCTCGTCCTCTTTGAGCTTCCCGGTCTTTAGCTCTGTAGCCTTGTTGATTTCAGTGATGGCCTTCAGCGATTCGTCATACGCTTTGACAAGAAGTTGGGCTTCTGGAGATCCCCCAGCCACGCCCAGCTTTGCGAACGATGCTTCTAATTCTGCGTTTAGCGCTGCGATGCGATCGCGGAACGGCTTCGTCAGTTCGGCGGCGCTTTTATCGGCTTCGAGCTTGGCTTTTTTGTCGCCAAGAACATTGCCGACGGCATTGAGCGAGATGTTATCCATCTCGGCTTTGAGGTTGCGCAATACGCCTCGAAGGGCGGCGAGACGGGCTGACTGATCATCTGGAACTTTATTGGCCGCAGAGGTGTCCGCCGCGAAGCCGTGGACATCTGGCTTCCGCGGATTTTCCCGCTCATTCTGTAGCCGTTGAGAGTCCCCAAGCAATTTGTTGACTTTGCTGACTTCCTCTCCGTACGCCGCGAGAAGCCGGGTGTTCAGTTCCGTTTGGGCCGCATCCTTCGATTTCAGATCTTTGGCCTGGCGGATCTTCTCATTCCCCTCATCGGTGATCTCGTCGATCTTTCCGATGAAACCTTCGTGCCCTGTGGAACCGCCGAATTCCTTACCCACGTCGTCGGTTCCGGATTCGCCCAGCAACTTTCGCAAGAAACCGACGTTCTGCTCCTTAAGGAGTTTGTTGAGGGATGCGAGATTCTTATCGAGGGAGTCCGCCAGCCCGTCGGCCGACTTCCGCGCCTCGTCGAGGGCGAGTTTCAGCGTGTTTTGTCGTTTCCCTTCGAGTTTCGCAATATCGTTTTCCAGGCGGTCATTGGTGACCCGCAACTCGTCGTTGGTCAATGCGAGCGGCTGATTCAACTGGCGGAATGCCGAGGCGACTTTCTGCGGCGCCTCCTGGATGTCCTTGAAGAACTTGTAGACCTTCTCGCCGGTCTCGACAACGGCCTGGCCGAGGAGTACCGCTCCAACAACCGGGAAGGCCTTTTGAATGATGGGACCGAGTCCCAGCGTTTGACCGAGAAACCGAGACACCGCGCGCGTGGCACCATTGAAGTTGCCTTCGAGAGCTTTGACCGTGGCGGCGACTTCCGCGTTCGAGGTTTTGGCGGAGCCGCCGAACTGGACAACTTTCGCCTTCGCCTTGTCGAGGTCGGTGAAGAGTTCGGCTGTGCCGGCCTTCATCCGGAGCGTGATTACGCCTGCTGATTTCCCCATGATTTACGCCGCGGTATAGCCGGAAATAGTTTTGAGCGCGGTTTTGACGCCTTCGATGAATGCATCGATCGCCTGTTCTTTCGAGGCGTCGAACGCCGTCCGCATGAAGGGATGCGCCGGAGTGAAACCGAGAATCTTTGCTTTGCCGCGGATTCCTTGACGGAGCACCTGGTTGTGACCGAACTCCACCCAGAGGGCGATATGGCCGAGCTGCCCGAAGCCGACGTCTACGATGCCGCCGCGCCCATGCGCGTCCACGTCGACGCTACGCCTCAGGTTTGCGGCGAGCGCGCCCTTGCCGCCGTGAGCCGCATTGTCCAGCACCCCCAGGTCAATGGGAACGCGCGGCCACAGCGCCGATTCGAACACTTCGCCGGCGGCATCGAGACCCGCAACATAGCCACGGATCGCGACCGTCTCGGCGACCTCTTCGAGGTACCGGCACGTCTCCTCAATTCCTTCGACGCTGATGATGGTCAATTCGGCCACGGAGCACTATTCCTTCGGAGCAGCCGCCTCTTCAGCGGCCGGCGGCGCCGCGTCCGGCTCCGGAGCTTCCGCTCCCATCGCCGCCCGGTACTGCTCCAGATACTCCTCGGACACGGCGGCGGCGCACGCCTCGCCGATCGCAAAGATGATCGGCCCGAGAGTGTCGATGCGGATCAGGGCGCCGAGCGCCTTGAGTGCGTCCTCCGGCTTCTGGGGAAATCCAGGCCACGGCACAACCATGGCGTACAGCAGCCCGCGCAACTGCGTAGCGGTGACCGCTCCCGACCCAAGGCCTTCGATGGCAGTGAGCAGGTTGCAATGGGCGGCCGATTCGGCGTCCACCAGGGAGTTAAAGTCGTACCCGAGCTGGTAGACCTGCCCGTCGATTCTGAGTTCCGTCACTGTTTCAACCTCTTCATTTCCTGCATAATCTGATCGCCGATGCTCTCGGCTTCCTCACCTTTAGGCCACGGGTGCAGCATGAACGATTCCGGCTTGAGAGGGCGCCGCGGAGGGTTGAAGCCGAAGTTCACGTTCGCCGCAATCACCTGAGAAATCATGAGCTCCCAGTTGCGGAGGCTCTCAAGCCGCTGCTGGTTCAGTGATTCCACCATCCGGGGAGTGAGATCGAGCCATTCCTCGGCAGATAGTCCAAGGTCCTGATCGGCGATCGCCCAGGCCTCCGGCCAGCTCAGCGGCGGTTTTGATGCGAGCGGGTCCTTGTGGGCCGTCGCCGGTTTCGGCTCCGGCATAGAAGTAATCCACGCCTGGGCCATGGCTTCACGCGCCCGCGGCACGGTTCGGAGCCCAAGCCACTTGCCCACTTCGCAGCAGGTGAACGTCGCTCCGGCTCTCACGAGCAGCGCGTGCAACGCCGCGCGAAGGTCACGAGCCGAGGCGCGGTCCGGCTGGAACTCCCCCACGAGTACCCGTAGCCCGGTAGCCCGCTCGATATCGAGCAGGACGCTGGTGGTGAACAGAAGGCGCCAGGATTTCCCGCCGACAGCCAAGGTGATTGCCGGCGAGATTCTCTCCGCGATCGTCACGCGATTACGCTACGGTTTCGGTGTAGGCCCCGGTCATCTGAATTTCGCCCTGAAATTCGATGGCCTTGTTCTTTTCGAAGGGACCGATCTTGTGCGCGGAAATGAAGCCGGACCCTGTGAGGGTGTACGTCTTCGTTCCACGCTGCACCGGCGCCACGATCTTGAAGGGGAAGATGGTCTGCGCTTGCGCCAGAGTGGAGATATTCAGTTGCGTGGAGTCGCCGAGGAGATTGCCGGTGAACTGGACCTTGCCGGGTTTGATCATGCCGGGGACGAACTCTTCCGTGTTTGCCGGCGAAAGAAGGTGCGTGTTTTCGACTTCCGGCATGGAAATCAGGTCCGCCGAGAAGCTCTTGATTTCGACGATCGGGCTATAGACGGGCGATCCGCCGGTGGTGCCGATTTGAAAGGTGGCGAGATAACCGGTGTTGGCTTGAGACGCCACGGTCGTGGGAGGGGTGAATGGCATAGCTGTTGTCCTTTTGTTTACTGGAAAAACCAGAGTTCGAATTCGATCATGCGGCGGTAGTTTCGAGCCGCGGCGTCAAACGGAAAATCGTAGGGCTCTTCGGAAAGCAGGCAATTGTCGACGACGGTTTTGTCTGGATCCTTCAATGCTCCAGAAAAGCCGTCAAGGGCAGATTGGACGGCAGAGGCAAGCGTGAACGCATGCGCCGCCGTCAGGCCGAAACAGTCGATCTGTAGTCGCCTCATCCGCAGACCGCCGACAGTGTGCAGCGCGTTGACGGGAGTACCGCCGAGAAGCGTGTACGTCCAAGCCATCGGCGAAGCTTCGGTGATCTGGTTGGGCGGGAGTTGCACGGCAAAACCGCCAGGCGCCATGTCTTCGGGAATTGACTCCTGAATCAGAATCACCAGGCCCTGCTCGATCACTGGTTTTCTCCGACGCCGAGACAGGTCAGAACGGCATAGGTGTTCATGCCCCTCACGTTCTCGACCGCCTGGATGATGTACTTCGCACCGCTGGGCGCCTGGATCCGTTTATTCGGCGAGAACTCCGCGCGATACCACATGGTCAGCTTCAGGTACACCTGCGAGACGTCTTGCCCGGACTTGATCAGCTCGGTGCCGCGGATGAAGTCCTGTTTTCCGAATGCTGTGATCGGCGGCTTGCCCGGGACGTACTCGATCGTGACGCCCGCGGTCCCCATACCGGATTTCTGTTCGAGCAGAGTGAACTGGTGGCGAAACTCGCCGGGGTCGATCGAGGGAAAGGAATCGTTCAGCGACACGTCAGAACCTCAGATCCGTCGCGGGAGAGAGCAACGCCTTGATGACATCGCGAGTCGCCGCGTCGAAGCTCGGCATGCGCTTCACGTACCAGCTATTCACCAAAAACTTGATGGCGAGCTTTACGAGCTCCCAGTGGGCCGGGTTGCCGTAGTCCACGAGTAGCGCCGCGATGGCAGAGACATCCGCCGCCGGCTGGTCCCGCAAGGTGGCATTACCGCTGCCGTCGACCGATTGGATGACGGTGTTCAGTGTTCCGCGATTCGGTCCGGCTCCAGGAATCGAAAGCGGCCGCCCGACGTGCGCCGCCGTAAATGCCGGCGAAGCAGTCGCAGTGCTGGACGTCGACGCGGTGACGGTGACCGGAGATGCATAACCTAGCCGGTAATCCACTCGCACCGCATTCGGCACGACGCGCGCTACCGGCCACATTTGGCCGAAAGGAGGAGCAAGGCGCGCCGGCTGCGAATCCAGATCCTGGACGAAACTGCCGGGCGTGCTCACCAGGTCGGTCTCGGTCCCATTCGCATTGAGATAAGCGAACGCCTCGATCGCCTGCACGGGCGGGTACGGCAGCACGATCGCGTAGCGAATGCCGACCAGCACGGCGTTCGATCCGGAGACGAACGGAGAGGACACCTTCTGGCCGGCCAGCTTCAGGTCGATATAGCCGGGGAAGAAGTCCATCAGCAGCCGCCAGGTCTGCCTGACGAACCGCCGATGGCAGATCGTCTCGCACCACCCGCGCGCGGCCGCGTTCAGGCCGGCCAGTACGGCGTCCTGGGACGTGTCGCCCGTGTCCATACGGAGCATTTCCTTCAGCTCCGCAAGGGTGACAGGCTCGACCAGCGGCGGGTTGATGCAGACGAGGGCCATTAGCTACTTCTTGGGGGTTTCGACGATTTCGGCGACGCCGGAATTCTCCCAGGCATCGGCGAGCTTGCCGTCAATGACGGCTTCGTCGCCAGGCTTGAACGAAAAATCGTTGCCGGCGATCGAGACGAGGAACTTCACTTTCTTTTTCATGGGGCACTCCTGAAAGGGTTGAAAGAACGGGGTGCGCCATGAGGGACGCACCCCAAGGAAAGAGAGGGTAACGAGTTTTAGCTGAGGGTGATGCCGCTCGAAGCGAGTACGTACCACACGGCGTTGTAGGCGATGAGTTCAACGAAGCTGCCCACCGTGCCATTGAAGGTCGCAATGTGGACGGAGCCGTTCAGGCCGGAAGCCGGGGTCGTGACCGTGTGGGCATGGCCGCCCACGTCGACGATGCGGAGAATCTGGCCGTCATGCCCCGCGGCGGCGGGTAGGCCGGCGGTTGGCAGGGCAAGAGTGAGGGCCGCGACTCCGGCCTTGGTGACAACGACGGCGCCCTGGGTAATAGCGATAGCGCCATTAGCCGACGCCACGGCGACGTTCGACTTGGCATCGAGGGCCAAGAGCGCCGCGCTGATGAGAGCGAGCGGGCCGGTTCCGCCTTCATAGTCCGGCGAAGACGTGGAGATCTGGTAAAGACCGAGGTTGGTGGTGGACATAGCTTTTTCCTTGTTCCCAATAGCGCGCGGCCGTCCCGCAAATTTACGCGGGCGGCCGGGCGCTCACGGGGTCATCGACTAGGTGGCGGACTGGACGCCGACGGCGATCGGGTGCGTGCCGGCGTCGATCAGGTTCGAATCGAAGCGCTGGAATGCCAGGAAACCGACCTGCAGGTAGTCGGCATAGCGCTCGGTGAGGCGCATGACGGTTGTGCCGCCGGCCACTTCGCGGACCTTGAAGTTCTTCATCGCGCCGTACAGAATGCTGTTCGCATTGGCAGCCGGGGTCGCCATCTTGGAGTTGATGACGTACGGGCTGTCCAGAATCATCGGCTTGGCCGCCACCATGTCCACAGCGGCGCCGTCGCGGAAGCTGGCCGTCAGGCCGGGCTGCCACAGCGGGCGATTCTGGCCGTCGACAAGCTTCTTCAAGAGCTTGAGCACGTTATCCGAGAACATCCAGCGCGTGCTCGGGTCGTTGCGATAGTCGGGATCAACGGCGTGCTGGATGTCCACCAAGTTGTTGTACGTGATGCTGGTGGTCTGGCCGGTCGGGAACACCACGGTGTTGCCGGCGGCGACGGCCGCAGTCACGATGCCGGTGGGCTCGCCAGTGCCGCTGCCGGTCGTACACTTCGAGTTGTACAGACGACCGAGACGCGTGCCGAGCAGGCGCGCCACCAGGGCATCCAGGTCGAAATACGAATCCTGGATCAGCGCCAGCGGGATCAGCACCAGCTTCGAGGAGCCGATATAGGCGCCGAACGTCTGCTGGCCGAAGACCACGTCCTGCTGGTTGACCTGGACATTCTGCCCAATGATTTCACCCTCGTTCGCGGTGTCGTTCATTGTCGGCCACGGGAAGGGATTGCCGGTTTCCGTGCGGAAGATGTCGACCACGCCTTCGATGCCGCCGAACCACTTCTTCGCTTCCTCCAGCATGTTGCTGAAGCCATTCGGCACAACGTAGCCGCCCTGGCTGCCGGTCGTGGTGCTCATGGTGTTTTGAAACGTTTGGAACTTGGCTTCCAGAATCTGGCGATCTTCCGCCGATAGGTTCTGCATGCCGGCGTGCGGCGACAACCGCAGCATGTTTGAGAAGGCGCGGTAGTGCGGGTCTTTCATGCGCTCGGAGCGCGCCTTCGGCGTGGTGCGAAACTCGTCGCGAACCTGTTCGATATTGTTCTCGATCACTTTGCCGGGGTTGTCGGTCTCGGCGAGCTTCGCCGTGATGCTGGCCGACTTCTCCGCGATTTTGATCGAGTCTTCGAGAGCGGTGTAATCGGCTTCGAGGGCGTGGAACTGAGTCCGCTCTTCGGACGTCAATCCACGGTCGTTTTCTTTCTTGGCTTTGTCGACGATGGCCTGGAGCTGCGCGCCGACGCGTCCCATTTGCTCACGCAAGGATTTTGCGTACATACTGTTTCTCCTGAGTTGTGGTTTGGTGTTGGTGCGCCGCCCGCGGATACCCGGGTACCCGTTGCCTCGCTTGCTTTCCCCGTTGGCTTACGCCGGTGTTGCGGGGTTGGCTTGGTTTACTGAAGTTTTTTGCCTTACGCCGCTTCTCTGCCCAGCATCTTCAGCCGGGCTTCATAGAGGCTCAAATTCGAATCTTCAATACTGCTCTCCGCCTGGTTGCTGGCGGACGCTTTCATCGGGCAGTCCGTGCAATTGGCGCAGTCACAGTTCTCATGTGTGCAGTTCTGGCAATCGCCTCCTACGCACTCGTCGCAGGAACACTCGCAGGACGGTTCGTCGTGCACCTCTTCGGCCTTGAGCTTCTCCGGAAGCCCCTTCAGATGCGCTAGCGACTTGAACTGCTTCGCCATGGCGAGCGCGTTCTTTTGCTCTTCGCCGTCATCCACGATCGAGGTGGCGAACCCTTCCTTGACGCACTCTTCGGCGTCCATCCAGGTCTCCGCGTCCATCAGGGCCTTCACATCTTCGAGAGACTTGCCCGTCTTTGCGACGTAGCCCGCCGCGATCGCGCCCTCGTCGATTTTGTCCATGGTGTCGGCCATCTTGCGGAAGTCGGCCGCATTGCCCACGCACACGGTCCAGGCGTTGTGAATCATCATCATGGCGCCGCGGCCCATCACGATCGTGTCGCCACACATCGCAAGGATCGAGGCAGCCGATGCCGCAATGCCGTCGATGTAGACGGAGACGGGCTTCTTTTGGGCGCGGATCAGATTGGCGATCGCCACGCCTTCGAAGGCATCGCCGCCTGGCGAATTGATGCGGACCGCGAAGTTCGAGAATTCGCCGGCGTCATCAATTTTCTGCTTCACGGTTTTCGCCGTGAGACCGCCGTCGTACGACCAGTAGTTCTCGCCGATATCTTCGTAGATCAGCAATTCGAGCGTGCCGTTATCCTTGACGGCCGCTTTGAAATGCGGCTTCATGCCGGCGGCGGGCTTCTTACGATGGGGATGGGGCATTGAGGACTCCTAGATTTGTTCCATTGATACGAACATCCGTCGGCGGTGAACTGTAGGGTCTACATAGATGCACGGCGGCAGTTCACCGGGCTTCACGGGAGCAAAAGAGTTGCTCCGGCACACAAGCACGACCCTCAGTGAAGAGAAGTCCCAATCGGCATGGATCACTTCCAGATCGGCCGGGACATTGCAGTCACGCAGGAAGTCCAGCCAATAATTTCCCTGATCGTCCTTGGAGAGTTGAAATCCTCCCCGAAGCAGCATCGTTAAAGAATCGGTAGAAATACTGATCCGGGCCACTCGTTCTCTCATTGCAAAATCTCCCCGGCGATCGCGCCGTAAACCTGGTCCGTGATCCTGGTGGCGATGGCCGCGGCGTCCTGCTTCTGCCAGGCGGCGGCGCCGGCGGCAACCTCGCGCGACTGATCGCCGATCAGGGCCACTTCTTTCTTCGTCAGACTCGTATTTCCAAATCGAGCCGCCACCAGCGCCGTCATCATGGACGTGATCGCCGGGTGCAGTGCGCGCGCGGCGAATTCGGTGTCCCCACTGCGATTGATCGCCCGTCCCACGGCGTCCCGAAATACCGGACGATAGGCGGCGGTGATCTGCTGCTGGCGGAAGCTGGCGGCCGGATCGCCGGCATCGCTGTTCGTTCCGACCAGGCCGGCCGCCGCGGGGTCGCTTTCCATTGCCACCAACGACGACAGCGGGATATTCGCGCCCTGGACGAGGCGGATGTCGCCGCCTTCTTCAGCGGAAATCGGATTCTGCCGCAACGCTCTCAGGACGTCGTTGGTGCTGTAGACTCCGCCGTTCCGGAGTGCGAGCAAGCCCTCGGTTTGGGTTTTGAAATCGCCGCGTTCGAGATCGCGGAAATTGTGCTCGACGGTAAACGGCCCGCCCAATAGCTTGTAGTTGATTTCCTGTTCCATGTCGACCGCGCGCGGAGCGAGGGCGAACCGCACGTAATCAAGGCCCTGGTGCTCGATGTTGTTGTTCGTCGACCGTTCCAGATCCTGGAGCAGATGGAGAGGCACGCGATAGAGGGCCGCAATTTCCGAGCGCTGGAACTTGCGGGTTTCCAGAAACTGGGCATCGTCCGGTGGGATCGTGATCTGCTCCCACTTCATGCCCTCTTCGAGGATGATGGGCCGAAGCGCCATTTCGCCGGTTGCCCACTCGCGAACGGACTTTTTCAGGTTTTCGTAGGCTTCGTCTTCGAGCGTGCCCGGGTGGCTCAGCACGCCCGTCGCGCGGGCGCCGTTGCCGAAGAACTGGGCCCCGAATTTCTCGGCCGCGAGTCCCAGGCCGAAGGCGTTCTTACAAGTGCTGATCGGCGAGAGCCCCAAGATTCCATCGAGCGAAAAGCCTTTGAAGTGCAGGATGTGCTGAGGGTCGATGAAAGTCGCCTGGCCGTTCGCCGTCTGCGTCGTGGCGTAGCCGAATTTCCCGTCAATCCATACCGGCGCTGTCTTATCCGAGGCGAGCGGATAGAGGCCAACTGGCCGCGCTGCTTTGTCGCGTTTGATCCAGGTGTAGCCGTTGCCATAACTGCATACGGACGCGTGCATCGCGCCGCGCCAGGACATGCTCGACAGGTTCGGGTTGGCCCGATTGTGGATCAAGTTGTAATTCCGGTGATCCGCGGCAAGGCGCATCCCCCCGTCCGGCATGGTCTGGTAGATATCGAGCGACAGGCGGGAGAGATCCTGGCTGATGATCATGTGGCAGCCGAAAGCCGTTGTCAGCCGAATTCCCTGCTTTTCGTTGACCATGATGCCGGCGTCGGAGCGTCCGAGACCCATCGACTCGAACAGGGCCGACATAGGCAGCAGAGGCTGCGCCGGATCTTCCATCGAGAGCGCGCGGAAACCGAGGCTACGGCTGAGGAGTCCCATTATGATTTACGCTCTTTGGCCGCGACATGCCCAGCTCGCCGTTTATCCGTTTCGATCAGCAACGCGAAGGCGAGCAAGATCAGGCCGCCGAGGATCAACGCCGCGGGACGGTAGATCATACCCACGCCCACCTCAAGGCCGATGAATCCCAGCACGATCAGTACGTCCTGCAGGTCGATGCGGGGTTCCGGCTTTTCCGGTACGCAAACGGGTCTGGGTCGAATCATCATAAAGTCAAGAGTCCCCGCCGCGAGTACACCGACCCGCCGCCGCCGTTCGTCACGAGCGCGCGCGACATCGCCGTGATCAGCGCTACTGCGCCGTCGATCTTGTTCTCGTCGCGTTCCTTGCGGGGAAAGACGTTGTCTTTCGCGTCGGTGTGCGCGGTGACGTTGCCCATCATCCAGGTCAGCACCGGGTTTCCGTCGTGGTGGATCCGTCCTTCGAGAATCAGCGCGTCGAGCTGCTTCATGGGCTCGCTGAGGTACCGCGGTTGCTGGGGGACTTCCACGGCTGTTACCGGGCGCGCCTGTTTCGCGACCGTCTGCGCATACTGTTCGGCGTTCCAGGGATCAAAAGCCAATTCCCGGATTCGGTACCGCTGGATGTCCTGCACGGTGTCGCTCGTGATCTGGTCGTAGTCGATGATGCCGCCGGGCGTCGTCTTCAAATGCCCATCGACCACCCAGCCCTGGTAGTGCTGAAACTCCGACTGCTGGACCCGTTTTTCGGGCAGGTAATACCGGCCGAACACGTAATAGTGATCTTTGAATACGCCGCCGTCTTCCACGGGTTTCTTGAAGACGATTACCCGCGCCGTGATGTCCTTCTTCGAAGACAAGTCGGAGGCCGCGATGCACGTCAGGCCGCGGAATTCATCGGCGTTCAGCGACCGATCGGCGAGGTCATTCCAGCGTTGGAGGTTGAAAAATGCGGAGTTGGCGCCGACCCAGATATTCAGGTGCTTCGTTTTGAAGATCGCCTGTTTCCGGGCATTCGCGATCGCGGCCTGCTGCTCCGTCTTCAAAAACTCCCCAAACACGGAGATGTCGTAGTTCGGGTTCGCCTTCAGCAGCGCTTCTTCGGATGTCCAATCGTCCTCTTTATCGACCGTGAAGATGATGACGAACATCTCCTCACGTACGATCGACCCCTCCAGCACCTGCTCGCCATCCGACTGCAACGCCTTGCAGGGTCCCGCCAGGTTGTCTCCGGCGGTCGTAATTGCGAGGAGAAGCGGCTGCTTTCGCGCTCCCATGCCGGTCCGGAACGTGTCGTAGAGTGTGTCGGTGTCGTGCTCGTGATATTCGTCGACGATTCCGCCGTGCGGCGACGCGCCATCTCCCGGTTTGCCGATCACCGGCTCGAACCGCGAACCGTTGGCCGGGATGGTCAGCGATTTGGCATTGACCTCAATGCCAAAGGCCTCGGCGAGCTCCGGCGTACGCTCCACCATCAACTTCGCCGGCCGGAAGACCTCCCATGCCTGCTTCTCGGTGGTGGCGCCAGAATAGACCTCGGCGCCGAACTCGTTATCCGCGGCGAAGAGGTAATTGCCGATGCCGCCGGCAAGGATCGATTTGCCGTTTTTCCGCGGGACGGCGATATACGCCAGACTGAAGCGCCGCTTCCGGCTGACCAGCTTGACCCAGCCGAAGATCACGCAGACGATGAACACCTGCCAGGGCTCCAGCTTGATGGTTTCGCCGCGGCTCGCCCAGTCGCCTTTCGTGTGGGGCAGGGACTCGATGAACCTGCAGGCGTGGTTGGCCCGGTTCTCGTCGAATTCGTAAACCCAGCCCTTTTTTGCTCGCGCCAAGTCTTTCAGGTGACGCTGGCAGGCGAGCCGGACCCATTTGCAGGCCAGGATCCGCCCCTCGACTACGTCCCGGGCATACTGGTTCGCCACCGCCGCCCGCGTGAACGCCGGCGCGGCCGTAGCGCTACTGGAGGGCTTGGGCTTGCGCGGCGAGATCCGCGAACGCGTTTTTGGGCTTTTCCGTTGGGACACTGAGTTTCGATCGATCGGCCGGCGTCATCCCGAGGGCGGCCAGCAACGATCGGAGGGTGGACAATTCGGCGCTGGAGATCGTTTCCCGCTTCAGGAGCGCCTTGATGTCATTGCTTTCCAGTTCGGCGGACTCGATGAGCGCCATGATTTCGCTCGCCGACTGCTCGCCGACGGCCTTCGCCATCAGCCGCGCCGCCAGCTCCACCGCCCAGCGGTCGCGGTACGTCAGTACCCCGCCCTGGACCTGGTCGACCAGTTCCCGCCAGAAGGGCACGACGTCTACCGGCAGACGCTCCGGCGGATCGCCGAGCGCGCGCGCGTCGCGGGGCTCTTCCGGCCGCCGGCGCTGGGGGTCCTTGCGGAACGCGCCGTTCAGCTCGAGTACCGCGGTCGGTTTGCGGGGGCGACCCATGGGTGTTTTGGCGTTTCACCGGCGTTTCACCGGCATTTTCCCGGCATTTGACTGCCGTTTTGCAGGAAAACAGGAGACTTAACCGTTAAGAGTTTTGCGGATGTAAAAATTTGGCGGCGGCGCGGTCGCGCGGGGCCGAGGTTCAGAGGATGTTAACCACCCCCTCCCCCCCTTGGGTCCTACTGTTGGGCTCTCCGCGGCGGAGGGGGCGCTGGACTGGTCCAGCGATACTCCACGAAGGCGTCGCAGCGGTTGCACCACCACCAACCGCGACAGCAAGGCTCACTGCTCCACTTGTGGCCGAACAGCCGACAGAGCAGCGCCCGCGGCTTCCACTCACCGAGCAACGTTCTCATACAAACCCCTTTGTTTTCAGCACGCGTGCGAACGCAACAGAATAGATATTTTGGTGCGTTGGCGGCACGCACCGAACTGAAACAAAAGACTTAGAGGCACGGTTCGGAGGGTGTTTTTCCCTGTAATGTTGCGTTGCCTCAGAATCACCGTCCCCAGCCGTCGAGGCGCTCGGCCATCTCGTCGCGCCGGCGGCTCGAAACCTGGACGTACTTCATGGTGTTGTCCAGCTTTGCGTGCCCCAAATGATCCTGGACGGCGACGATGTCCGGCTCCCTTGCTGACAGGTGGGTGCCACACGAGTGCTTCAGCGCGTGAGGGTGCGCCTTCTCGATCGGGATGCCGGCCGCCTGGCAGTACTGCCGCATCAGGCGGAAGATTCGGGTACGCGAGATCGGCTGGTGATTCCGCGATGGGAACAGCGGACCAGGCGCCGTGCCGCGGGCCTTCACCCAGGCTTTCATCGCCGAGCGCTCTGCTTCCACCAGGTGATACTCGCCGCCGCGTGAACCCTTCAGCCGGCGGACCAGAATACGACCCACGGACGGGCGGTAGTCTTCGAGGCGAAACAACCCAATCTCGGACGCGCGCAACCCACGGTGATACATCAGGCGGAACATGGCGCGGGATCGGATGTCCGTCTTGGGGATCGCGGCGAAGAAGCGGACGATCTCTTCCTCGGTCAAGTACTCCGGCGCCTTCTGTCGTTTCCGTTTACCACGCAGCTTCGGAGACTTGCTGTCGCCGAGCTGCTTCACTAGTGAGGCGAGAACTTGCTGCTGATCCGCGGATAGAGTGCTGAGGTCCACTATTCTCCCCGCTGCGTTCTCACCGCGTGGCATTCATGACACAAACCCATGCAGTTCGATTCGGCCAATCGCAGCTCCGGGAACTCGGCCAATTTCTTCACGTGGTGGACGTCCGTCGTTTTCTTGATGCAGCAGTCCGCGCAGAGCGGGTGTCGGCGGACGAACCACTCCCGGAATCGTTTCCAGTCCGAGTCGTACCCGCGTTCGGCGGAGTTGCCCCGACGCGCTTCTTTTGTGCGCTGGTGCGCTTGGCAGCGGCCGGCTTCGACGAGCTCGGGACATCCGGGTTGAGCACAGGGGCGGAAGGCCATTGAGCGCGTTCCATTTTGCGCGGGTGCTTCTTTCGAAGGTCGTTGTAGTACCGGCCAACCGACGGACAATCGAAAAAGAACTCGAATTCGGTGAGCGAAATGTCCGAGTGATCGACCTCTCGGGCATCGTGGAACCTCACCCGAAGGATGCGCCGATTTACGCTGTAGCCCACGGCCGCGATCGCTGAGCTCTTCACCGGCAGCATTTCGATCGCTTCGGGCATTGAGTTCACCGCGCCACCGCCGCCATGGAGCGCCTCTGCTTCCGCTGTTCCGCGCATCGCAGCGCCGAATAAGTCAGCCGCTTTTGCCAAGCGCTCAACAACACACGAAACTCTTCGATCGACTTCGCCTGACCCAACAGCATCAAGGCTTCGTCGGGAGTCATCACGTACTGGCCAGTGCCGCCCAGCGGATCGTGAAATTCCAGATGAATGTCCCCGTTCGGCATCAGCATGTCAGTACCTCGATCGGATCGTTACTCCAGCGGGGATAGGGGGTGCTTTATCGCCCGCCGCGACTCGCTCCCGGTGAATCATGGTGACCAGGCCGTTGTAACCGGAGGCGTTCACAAAGGCCGCAATCTCTTCCCGACGCGCCGCGCTCGAATGCCATTCTCGCTTCAGTTCGGCGAGCTGAATGTCGATCCCGGGCATCAGTTCAGATCTCCGTACCAGCGCCAGAAGCTGAGGCTTCGGCCATACGGCGCCGCATCGTTTCCCGGTCCTTCGCCGCATCCTTGAGCGTCAGGCGGAAGCACTCGTCTTCCTGCTCCGGAGTCGGGGGCTTCGGTTCGTTCGAAGATGGAATCGGACGATGAGGCATTTGACACCTTACCGTTGCACCGCTTCACGGGATGCTTCGCGGTTGCCTGCAAGCGCCGCCTGAATCCCTGCCGCAAGGCTACTCATCGCGCGGGTGTTGTCCTGGACGATCGTGCGAAAGTCCATGGCGATCGCTTCGTACCGGGCGAGTTCCCGCTTCCGTTCTTCGACGGCCTGCGCCTGCTCTTCCTTGCGTGCGGTCTCTCGATCTTTGCGTTCCCGCTGCCAGAGATACAGGACCAGACCCGTGCCGCCGCCGGAAATGACGAGTTGGGGGATTGTCGAAGGCGTCACCGCGTCGGCGGCGGACTGAAGAAATGCGAGCAGGACGTACATGGCGGTGAATAGTAAAAGGCAAGCCCGGCCGCTCCCGTGCGCCAGGAACGGCCAGTCCCTTGTCGGGCTGCGCTCGCCTCTCTTCCGGAGAGAGATTGGGAAATAAGGCTACTGCGTGCTGCTAAACCAGATCGCAAACTGAGTACGATTGCGGAAATTGAATTTGTGAAAAATGCGCGTCAGATGCGCGGAGACGGTCCCGTGGCGGAGATTCAGATCCAGGGCGATGTCTCTGTTTCTTCCCCTGTACGACCAGCGCCGCGATCTCGCGTTCCCGTGGAGTTAAGGCTGCAGTCTTCAAGCTGCCCTCAAAAGCTGTGGCCGAGGCGCGCGCTCAACCAGTTCCAGAGCATCCGCGTCCACTTCCGCCGAGATCGACTGCGCCAGCATCTGAATACTGACGATCACCCGCGCCGAATTCTTCCGCATCGCAAAGTAGCCGACCTGGCCACGAAGCGGGCCGTAAGTCACTCGCACCTGGTCGCCGGCATTGACGAAGGGGCACGATTCGACCGCTGTTTCCGCTGGGCTGTTCACGAGCTGGCGGACCGCCTCGACTTCCGTATCCGGTATCGAGATCGCATCCGGTCCGGATCCGAGAATACTGACCACCTGGGGAATCATGATGACTGGGCGCCGGTTTTCGAAGCTGAATCTGGCGAAGACGTAGCCGGGGAAAAACTTCCGCTCCCGTTCGCGGTGGTTTCGGTGAATATCGACCACCTTCTCTGTCCGAAACGCGTAAAAGGCTTCGATACCAACGGAATCGAGCCGATCAACGACGACACGTTCCTGCGCAGAGCGGGTGAACAACGCGTACCAGTTTTCCATGCTGAAAACGGCCTTCGGCCCCTGATTGACGCAAAAGCACGTCAATGAGAGGCAAAGCCGGCCGCAATTGTGCCGGGAAAATCAGGAACTAAACGCCTATGCGGCGCTGTCGGGTGAGCAGTTCTCCTGCATCAGAGACAGTACTCGCTTCTGAATGCGGTGGAGGTCTTCAAGGATGTCGGCCAACTTCTGCGCCGCATTCTGCTCGCGTGTGGTCGTCTTCTTCCCACTTTTTGCCACGAGTTGTAGGCTGCTCGCCATCGGACTCAATCGTAACGTGAGAAATTAGACCGCACAATCCTACAATAAGCGTAAGACGTTTGTAGCCCGTCATTTGTAGGGGTACATTTGTATCCCTCCATTTGTAGGGGGGGCCGATGCAAAAGGAAATCATGCGCCACAGTCACGATCGGAAAGTCAGGGAGAAGGTCTATCTGAGCCCGCGAGAACAAGCCGTACTGCAGTTGCTGGTCCGGGATGGATACGGCAATCGAGAAATCGGGGAAGAGTTGGGGATCAAGGAGACGACCGTCCGGGGTTACATCTCAGGCATGCTGCAAGGCTTTGGACTGAGCTGTCGAACACAGCTCACGAATTTGGCTCATCGAAACCCGTCGCTCGTGGAGACCGGAATCGCCGAGATGGTGATTCATGCGCCGGAGTGTCCTTGCGCGGTGTGCGTGGGGATGGGAAGACGGGCGGCGTGACTGTTTCCAAATAGATCGAATAATTCTCTCACTGGCTCGGTGGCTGGTTCTTCGACCGAAGATCCGTCACGTTCGCATCGACTTGTTGCAGCCAAAAGCGATGCTCATCAATTCGATCATGAGCGGAACGCACACGGCTAGTCACGTCGGCGAGCTGATTCTCAATCGCCGGCAACTTCAGGCTCTGAATCGTTGCGATGGCTGCACTCAATTCACCGCGCTCCTGAATCGCTTTAATTCGCGCGTCTTGCAGGTCACCTATGCTTTTGCCGTGAAGGTCGATCAGCTCGCGAACGACGACGATACTGGCGTGCATCTCCCCTGCGAGCGACGATAGCGAGTCGCGTTGCTCATCGATCCGCTCATGGGCGGTCGCCGGCAATGACGGCAAGTGTGGTCGAATCGAGGGCCAGAACACGGCCGCAACCAGCAGAAGAAATCCTATGAGGAAGCCGACCCAAGAGTGTGCATCGAGGAAAGCCGTCAGTTTTCCGCCGACAGTCCAAACAAACTGCGCGGTAGACGCGTGCGACATAACCGTCCAAGCCAAAACCACTACACCGGGCACCGCCAACTTCCGTGAGAACCTATGCAGGTTCTTGAGCATCGCAGTTCAACCTCTTGCTCCCGGCGGTCGGCAAGGGCTACGATGTGAGTGTCAAGTCCACATCGAAGAGCCCCGGCATCCGTGCCGGGCTTTTCTATTTATGCACCCAGTGTAGCGAGTCGACGGACGCCGCCGAAGCCGAATTCATCGTTTCAGCACCCGCAAACTTGATACTCGCGACATCACCAGATTTGGGCATTTCCTAAAAAGTTAGGAACGCGTACGCTGTGAGGCATGCGTCGAATCGTTCTCACTCTTCTCATCGGCTCCGCCGCCTGCCTCGTTTCAGTCGTAGCCGGCCAACCCAAAACCGTACCCAACACCATGCAATCGAAAGTAATCGCGCAGAACTGCTGCGACGACCCGCCGCCGCCGTGCTGGCCCGGTCCGCCCTGTCCGGACGGAGCTCCGGCCGGCGGCCGGTAATCTGTCGGCATCCTGTCGGTTTACTGCCGCTTTTCGTTGTCGAGCGGTTATAATCGCGGGGTGCAACCGTGGGTTCGAGTCCTTTGGTACGCGGCGATGGGCCTCAAGGCTTTCGCCGTGTACCGACTCATCGCGAGAGGATTGGCGCGAACTCATTGGGCGTTCTGCCTGTTTGTCGCGTTCACGACGGCCAGATCTGTCATCCTTTCCCAGATCGATTACCGCCAATACGCCACGTTCAGCTTCATGACCGTGCCTCTGGCTCTGCTGACCGAGGCCGTCGCGATCTGGGCCACGTACTGGCTGCTGACGGAGCAGTTCCCGGTGTGGCGCAAGGTCGGGAGCATTTTCCTGACGGCCGTGATCGGCATGGGCCTCGGAATCGCCCTGGTGGTCCGCCTGTTTTCCGCTCCGGTGGGATGGGAGGGCGCCTGGGAGACGGGCATGTCAATTCAGCAGTACTCGACGATCACCATGGCGGTGGTCCTGTTCGGAGTGCGCGCACTGGCTACCCTCGGGAACGACATTCCGATTCGGCAGAGCGCGATCCGCGTCGCCGATGTCCTTCTCCTCGACGTGCTGTTCGGCGTCGTCACCTCCTCGGTGTCCATGGCTTACGGCAAGCAGGCTCCGGTCGTGGCCAGTCTGTTGCCGATGCTGACCGGAATCGTGAACGGCCTGTTGTGGTCGCTTTGGTTGCCCGGAGCTTCGAATGAAAGAAAGGCGCTCACACGGCCGTCCGGAAGCGAGCGCGCCGACTTTGTCGCCTATTCGAATCTGCTGGCGGACCGGAAAAGCCTGCGGACCTATATCAACCTGAGTATGGCGGCCGCTCTCCGCTCGAATTCGCGAGAGCACGGCAGCAAGCCCAGCCAGTAGCGGACCCCCATAACGGCCAGGCGGAAGACGTGCCAATGGAGCACGATCACCTTGGACCGGAGCCGCAAATACGCCGGCCATTCTCCCAACTTCAGACTGAGGCTCGTGGCGTAGTCGAGCTTTTTCCGTGTGTCCTCCGCAACCGTATGGAGGCAGGCGAAATAAACCCGGATCTCGACGGAGCCCCGGGACTTCTTCCGCCCGCCAAACAGGTCCTGGTAGCCGAGTAAATCGTGCATCACCGGGAGCGCCGTTTCCGCGGAATCCATCGATCTGCCGGCAAGAGCGCACGCCTTGTCGTTCAGCGCATGGAGGGCTTCGAGAATGTGCGGAACGGCGACGGGAGGGACGTCCCCCTCCAACTCGTCGTGGACTTGTTGGATCGCCAGAAGAAGGCTTTCGAGCGAAATCTCCATCACCGTTCCGTTCGCCCCGGCACGAGGGGCAGGTAGAAGGATATCGGAGGCGGCGGAAATTTCGATATCGCGTGATCTGGTAATCGAAAAGTATCAGATTTGGGTATTGCGCTTCGCTGGGGTGTTGTGATATTTCGGCTGCGGCGCGGCTTCAGCGATCCTGGCACATCTCCAAGAGTCGTTCTTTGCCGAGCACCACGTACGAGCCGGGCACGGCGTCGAGAGCTACCAGCGGGGCGCGTAGTCCGTCGAGACTGCGGACACGCCCCTTGTGCGTGTCGGAGCTCATTTTGAAGATCTCGTATGCGACCAAGTCCGCCGCCTGGAATTCGAGGTACGCGGGCTTCTGCGCGAAGGCGATTGTCCGCAATCCGAGATCGCTTAACCGATTCAGCAGGTCGCCTTTTCCTGGCGCCCCGTTCTCGAAGAAACAGGCCGGCATCTCCATGCCATAGTGTTCGGCCCAACTCTGGACCATCTTGACGCAGTTCACGCCGCACAGCACATAGGGTTCTCCGCACCGTTCCCGCAGATCGCTGATCTCGGCTACGGCATTGTAGTCGCTCATATAGACCGAGGCCCCAAATCCCCGTCGCGCCCGGCGTCCGATGATGCCGATCAACTTCGAAAGGAACTCGCGCCGGCGCGGCTCGTCGCCTTTCCAGTCGGAGTACTCGCCCCGACTGTGCGCGAACTCATTCATGTGGAGCGCCGAAACGCCGAAGGCGTGCAACATTTCGGCCCACTCATCTTCAAAGCGGGTCCACTGTTCCCGAGTCGATACCCATCCGCCGACGCACACGGCGGCGTTGTCCGGCCCGCCACTCTCATCGAAGTATCCGAAAAACACGACGATGCAATCTCCCGCCTGATGGGGCAATACCTCTGCGATGCGCAGATGCCCTTGCGTGCTCGTGGTCATTTGGCGAAAAGCCTCCCGTGGTAAAAATGGGCAGGAGGGGCCTCGCCTTTCCCAGATCACTCAGCCCGGACGGCGGCTGCAAAAACGACGTCCGGGCGAAAGTCTCATTCTGGCAGACCTTCCGCCGGAGGTCACGATGTTCACCGAGAGTCTTCCACCCCTTCAGGGTCTTATACCAGGGCTTATCGGGTTGATCTTCCTTGTGTGGGGATGGTGGAACTTGAGGCTGGAAAGACACATGCCCTTTAGCGGCATCCTCTTCGCTGCGGGATGTGGCCTGTGGGCTTACGCCTGCTACGTGCTTATCCCTTGGAGCGTTGCGTAAGTCGCGAACGTTTTTTTCAAGATCGGCAACGCGCCGCGCGAGAGAATTGAGCGTCATTTCGACAGTTTGCGGGTGTGAGGCGCGCCGTTCCCGGGTTCTCCTTTTTCAGTTCTTAGCGATGCCAAAAACCACCACCCCGCCGATGATTAAAATCAGCACGGCAATCAGCATCCACAAGTCATTGTTCTTTTCTGGCGCGAAGAAACCGGAATCCTGACTGTTGCCAGTTCGCGCCAACGATACCTGGTCCTGTTCAAAATTCACGATCATGCCGACGTCCGCATCGAGCGGGTACAGCCTCACGTCGACCACCGGGATTGGAATTCTGCCACGATCCAGGATCTTCGTAATCTCGGCGTCTTGCCGGCATCCGGAATCAAAGAAAGGCGCAAGGCGCGCGGCATCCTCGCGCGGCACGAAGCCGATATCCGCACCATTCTCAAGAAAGATTCGGATCGCATTTGAGTCGTGTGGGTTGTCCGGCTCTCGACGAAGATAGACCGCGCTACCTTCCCGCGCAAACGCTGCGATCACGGAGCCGCGATTCTCAACATGGATGCCCGCAACCATGAAGTTTGTCGTGATGAGACGCCGATTGCGCAAACGATCCGCCGCTGCCTGTGATCTCTCGGCCGCGGCCGCTGACCGGGCAGCAGCTTTCTGCTCAGCTTCGACCGCGCGCCTTCGCTCCTTCGCCTTCGATCGATCTTCCATGGGCAGCACCAGTTCGATTGACCGATGGATCATGCGCCGGTCGGGAGCCGCATCGAAAGAGGCAAGCGCTTCCTTTAAGAACGTAGCGGAGGGGAGAGCAGAGTCTGGATAAGTAATTAGCCAGGTGCGGATTGCCGCGAGAGATTCATCAGTCACCGCACCAGTCGCCGTTGCCGACAGGCACAATCGCAGCAGCTCGGCCGCCGCTGGTTCCTTCAGTTGGGTTTGCGTGAAACTCACCCGTGGCATGGCGACTGTTTTACCGCATCGAGAATCAGTCCTTGAGCCAGGCGTGATCTTCTGGGAGTTCCGAGCCGCAGTGTTTGCATTTCTTCGCCGCTCTCCGAATAGTCTCCGCGCAAAACGGACACGTCTTTTCATCGCTCTCGACGAACACAGCAGTGCCCGTCGCCTTCAGCACTTCGTATGAAGTAAGAGATATCCCGCGATCGTACTCGACTTCGATGATCGCGTTGGCTCCCAGCTTTGACGCTTCCTCCTGAAGCTTGAAGTTCACGTCTTCGATGGTTGGAGACTTGGAGAAAATCGACGCTTTCGACGCCTTCGCACTCACAGGTCCTATTCGCCGAAAGGACTCGGTGATCATGCCCGAATGAATGGCTATGTCCGTGATTTTCATTGGCCCTTCTCGCCTCCCTTAGCTTTCCGCCGCTCTTCTCGAAACCCTGGATGCCTCAGATGATCGATGATGTGCTGTCGCATTCCACCCTTCCCCATCCGATCGTGGGGTCCGGGGTGTTTCAACATCGCTTCAAATTCGGACATGAGTTCGTCGCCATCCGGCACGTCTGACGGCCAATCGGCATTTTCGTCGTCAGCGAGTTCGCCCGGCTCCATGAAGCGATCCGTAACGATCGCGCCAACCTCGGCCGCTTTATCTCGGAGGTAGCGGTCGAGTGCCAACTCGATCAAGCCCTGCACTTTGAGGCCATGCTCAAGCGCGAGTTTCTGCAACTTCCTCCGATACTCGGGGGTGCCGCGGAATCCGATTTGCACTTCGGCCATTTTTTAGTCTTTAGGCCCTGCTTCGCACGTTATTCGTCTTGACAACATGTCGACATGACGTCACAATACGCTCAATGACACAATTGGCGGCGGATGAATCAATGAAGAAGGTAACACAGCAGCCACTCGTGAAAAACCTTCAAGTACGACTCACGAAGGATGCGCACCGTCGGATCAAAATCGCGGCGGCAGCCAACGAGACTCCGCCTGGCCGCCTTCTCTCCGATCTCGTGGAGAAGCACCTTCCCGCCGTTCCGGCTGCGGAACCGCCAACGCATTGATCGCCACTTCAAAACCCAATACTGGACGCCCACATGCCCACCACGCAATCACAGACGCCACAAACATCGGAGACGAAACGTCCGAACCCCGCACACCGCGAGGCCGGCCAATTCCTTCCGAAAGTCATTCTCGATGCGCCGTCCGCTTTCGAAGCTCGCCAGGGAAGCCTCGAACGCATGCGGCAAGACTATGGCATTACACGCCGCCGCGCGCTCGAGCTGGTGCTGCTCGGCATCATCCGGTCCACGCGGAGACAGCAGAGGTAAACAGGGGAACCACCATGGCATCGAGCACCTTCAGCGAGCGGCACTATACGACGAAAGAAGTGGCCGAGCTTTGGAACGTGTCCATGGAAACGGTACGCCGGTATTTCCGCGATGAACCAGGCGTGCTGATATTGGGTACCCGCAACGGGACGGGCCGGAAGCCCACAAAAACGGGACGCCAGAGGAATCCGACCGAACACCTACGAATTCCCGAGAGCGTTCTTGCGCGCTTTCACGAGCAGCGGTCGGCCGGCTGGAGCTTTCGAAAAATCAAGCGCGCCCGCCGCAGTGTCTAGGAGTTGTTGATGAGCCGCGACGAAATGAGCATAGTGCTTCTCGGTGGTCCGGACGCTGTCGTGTCCGAGCAGCTGCTGCACCGTGCGGATATCGGCGCCGGTCGACAAAAGCTCAACAGCAAAGGTGTCGCGGAATCGATGCGGATGGGCGTGGACTTTGGCGATCGTTCCCAACCGCAGAATCGTCCGTCTCAGGTTTTTCGTGCAGTAGACCGGATCGCCGTTTCCACTCCAGAAGAAGTACTCCTTGCTCACCATCGGCAGAGCTACGAGCGCCTCAACCGCATCGGGATGCAGCAGCACCTTGACGTTGGCGCCCGTCTTCGCGGTGCGCAAGGTGAGATGACGACTCCGCGCGTCGAGAGCCGATCGCCGCAACATCGTCACGTCGGAGATGCGGAGGCCGCTATAGAGCAGCACCAGCACGATCGCCCGGGCGCGTTTGCGGACGTAGCCGAGTTCCGCGGGGTTGTCGGTGTCGATCTGGCCGCAGGCCTTGATCAGCTTGCGCACGTCCTCGGCCTCGAACGGGAGCGTCGCCAGCTCGTCGACGCGGGGCATGCGCATGCGGCGCGCCGGGTTGTCCGAGGCCCACTTCCGGTCGATGCACCAGGCGAAGAACGCCCGCAGAGTCTCGAGTTCCTTCCGCCAGGTCCGAGGGGACACCTTGCGGCGCGCCCGGTACGCGTCGAGCAGGGGCAGGTCGATCGCCGCCACCGGGCGATTGCCGCAGAACTCGATCAGGTAGTCGAAGATGTTCGTGTAGCTCCGCAATGTCGATTCCCGGAGGTTCCGGCCGCGGCAGCTTGCGAGGAACTTGTCGACGGCCGCGGCCACCGTGTGGTGGGTGGCATCCGCGGCAAAGAACTCTTCCCCGCCCCGCTCCAGGATGTCGATGCGCTTCAGGGCGCGGTCCCAGTCGCTGGTCTTCAGCGACCGCCGCAGAGGGTCGCCGGTGGGGAGCAAGCCGTATGCCCAGATAGGGCATTGGCAGAGCGTGAAGTGCTGTCCCTTCGATCGGTGGGGGCAGTCCGCCAGGTGGCGCCGATACGCGCTGAGCATAATGGCGGAATTGTATCGCAGTTTTGTACGCGTTTCTGTACGTCGTTCGTGCTGGGTCTGCAAACCTCGTCGAATCAGTCAGATATGTGGCGGAAGCCAGTGGGAGTCGGACGCCTAGATAACATGGGCGTTGCTCAACCTCATGACTTCATTACTCACCTCAACCACATAGAGACTATTGAGATAGGCGTTCCGTACGCCTGTACAGACGAGAAAAAGGCAGACCCACCGACTCACTCACAAGGTTTCCAGCAGCAGCTAAGTCTCACAAGGAGAAGCAGATGGGTCTGCTCCACACATCATCCCAGATATTCGTGCACGGCGCTAATGCGCGTCGAGTTAAAATGGTCCGCAGCCGCGCACTACCACCCCGCCAGCGCCGCTCCGGCAACCTCCCCGATATACGAGTACATGTATATCAAACGCCATTTTGGCCCTTTAGAATCAACAGCGAGCCTCAAAAAAGCCAGAAAGAGCCTCAAAAAAGCCAAGGCTTCGGCAGCGCGCTTCTCCGGTCAGAAAGCGGTGTCGCATGAAGGCTGCCTGTTCGCTTTGCCGCAAAGAGTGGGCGCCAGTCGAACGCCTCGAGCGGCGGCAGTATGTCGAAAACGGAGACGGCGGCGTCCAGTGCAAAGACATCGATGAGTGCAAGGCGCGCGCGGCCAAAAAGGTAACGAAGGCGTGCCGCTTCTGCGGTAAGCCCTGGCAAATTGACTCGCACCAGAGCCGGCAACGCCGCGGCTATGTGGTCGACGGCGATGAGGTGTCCTGCAAAGACAAACCATCCTGCCGGATGCGGGTCTTTCGAGAAGAGCGGAACTTCGGGCACTACGGCGTCCATCCCGAGGAGTGGTACCTCCGATTCATCGACACTCCCCAGCGTGGCGCCGACGGCAAGATCGAAAGAGGATGGCGAAGACTTCCATCGCTCTCCGCAGTCGAAAATGCCGTCTACCACGGCTTACTCCTCCACCAGGTCTGCTGGCCCACAGGCACACCCTATGCGGCGGAGATCAACGCGGAGCGGACCGACGTCGTTTACTCTGACGGCGAGCCGAAGCAGCTCACCCAGGAGAAGCTCGCCGAAGAGATCGGCATCGCACAGCCGCACGTTTCGGCCGCGATCAAACGGCTCACGCGCCTACGCCTGGTCAGCGTCGACCAATTCGGCCGCATCGACGCGCACTCAAAGCCCCCGCAGTTCTCGATAGAAGAACGCCAGGAGCTCTGCGAAGCCGATATCGCGGACGAATACGATCTGCCTCCGGGAATAGCGTCAAAACTCGACGCGCGCGCGGAATTGGTTCCAGAGGAAATCAACGATGCCGTCGAGGCGTGCCGGCAATCGTGGCGAGAGCACCTCAACCTGCTCCAGGAACACCGCGCCAAACTTAAGGCCGTTTGGGATGCGGAACTGGATCGTCTCGACGAGGCCATCATCGCCCGCGGCGGCACGCCACCGCGGCGAAAGAAGAGGACGCCCATGACGCCGACGCCGGCCGCGGCGGTCTCGTCGCAACTCGCGGCGCAGGACACGAAGGCGCCAAGCCAGGCGGAGGTCACGGAAGTGGGCGCGGCCGTCCGGCGCTACGTTGGCGCCTTCGATAACTTCAGTGCCGCCAAGCTGATCGAATTCTGCCGGCAGAAGGCGCCGGACGCCACGTCCGCGGAGGTCGTGCACTTCGTCGACGTGAAAGGCCCGCGGGCGAAGGAAACCGGGTTCTTCTTCGTCGCGGTGCCGCCGTGCTTCGATCGCGATTCGCTCGCCGATCTGCGCCGGCGCAGCGAAGCGGCCGCTCGCGAGGAAGCGGCCCGGGCCGCGGATGAACAGGAGCGCCAGAGCGCGCACATTATGACCTGGTCCGAAGCGGCGAGTGACCCGCTGACGCCGGACGAAGACCGCGAGCTGCTCGCCGAGCTGCTACGGGAGAATGGCGTCTGCCCGCCGCCCGTGCGGCCGGACGATCCGGACGAGCTCGTGCTGTTCGACTTCATGGAGGCGCTGATCGGGCGCTACAAGCACCTCGATTTCAGCAAGGGCATTGAGGGGCTGGACCGGAAAGACAGGCGGCAGAGGCTCGCCGTTCGCAGAGTCGTCGAAGTGATCCAGCGCGATGTTTCCGGATTCCGCGCCTACGTCGACCAATACCTGACCGGGAAAGACGTCAATGCGCTTGCCTATGACCTGCCCCGGTTTCGATCGATGCCATATGGTCCGCGCATTTTGGGCGTCCTCGTGGCGCTTGCTGAGAAGTTCGTCGGCAGACCGCGCGCGATGGAAGCGGGAGTCCTCGAATGATCGCCCTCGTTCTCCATCACGACGGCGAGCCGAAGAGGACGCCGTCGCGACGGCGAGTCCCTCCGGTGGTCTGGATTCTGATGCTGCTCCTTGGCGCCGCGGTGCTCTTCCTCGGCGACCGACTGATGAGCGTACCAGTAGGATCTTTCGGATTTCTGGGCTCGATTGCAGAGCCCAATTCAAGCTCGCAGCTCGTGACGGTGAAGATGTTTTCCACGGGCGAGCTGCGCGATCGGCGCGTTCTGGCACGAGCAGTATAGGACGCGCCGGTCAAAGATTTCTCTTCTGTCCTGGTTCGGGGGATGGAAGGAACGCCGACACCGTGGGGCGATTGCCACGGTGACTCCAGGAGCGCGGATGGGCGCTTCGTTAGCTCCAAATAGCTCAGGGCAACTGGGGGCCGGCGCGATTCTTCTCCTTTCGCTGACCGGCCCCGTAAGGAGATCAGGATGCCTACCACTTCACACCTGGAACTCGAAGACCTGTTGACCGTCGCGTCGACAGCCACCCTCGAAAAGAAAGACTACCTCTACTACAACGGATCGAGCGGCCTGGTCCACCTCCACGAAGGCGTCGTTCGCGTGTATCGGACGTGCCACGAGCGCATGGTTCACGTGGACTTCTACGGGCCTGGATCTACTTTCGGCGAAAGCTGCCTGGATTCCCAGCATCACGTCGAATCGGCGGTTGTCTGCACGGACCGCGCCGTGTTCTCGCAATGGCCGAAGCAGGTGGTTGTCGCGATGATCGCGGGGAAGCCGGAATTCTGCGCCGCCCTGTTGCGGATGACTTCCGCGCGTTCCCAGCAGATCTTCGAGCGGCTGGCGCTGGCTTATTGCGTAAAGCTCGACGAGCATCTCGTCGCGGCCTTGCTCGATATCGCGAATCGCGTGGGCATTGTGAATGATGCCGATCAGTCCATCCTGATTCCATTCGCCGTCACTCACGAGGTGCTGGCTTCGATGATTGGCACGACTCGGGAGATCGTGACCGCGAAGATGGGCGAGTTGCGGCGAAAGGGCGCGGTCTCGTTCTCGCGCCAGTCGATTCGGATCTGGCCGGCGGCGATGCAGCAGCCTATGCGGAAGGCGGTAGCGGCATGAAGATCCGGATACGGAAGAACGTCGGCAAGAGAACCGTCAGCATCAGCTTTCGAGCGCAGACCGGAGCGGAAGGTGTCGCCCTCAAGAATGCAGTGATGTCAGTCGGAGCGCGTACGTCCGACTCTGGAATGCCGGCACTCATCGTCGAGAAGCTGATCGAGAACGGAGTGGATAAATCGGACATCGATCTGCAAATCACCACTCCGAAGACCAAGAAAGGGAAACGAATCCCTTCAGGGAATACGGAGGACTCCCGATGAGCCCCTCCAGCACGATTCACCACTGGTCTCGCCGGCGCGAACCGAGCAACGGAGCCCCACTGAAACGTTCCGCAAAATCTCGCATGACATGTCCCAAATGTGGGAGAGGGTATCCCGAGAACTGGATGAGCCGGCACTTGCGAGTTTGCTCTCCGATCATGCCGGATCCAAGCCGCTACATCGTTCCCGTGATCATGCCCACGCCAGGCCATTCGCGTTGCGCCTGTGGGCGCATCAAGTCGCTCCAGGAAGAGAAGTGTTGTCGTTGCGACGGGACTGCGGCTCTCGTGGATTGGCTGGTGCTCCAGGGACGTCCGGCTTCGGCGGTGGACGAGTTGCGGCGGCCCGGGTGTGAGGTTGCGGTCGCGGCGGAGGTGCGGTGATGCCCGAGCAGCCTGAGATCTACACCGAAGCCTACCTCCGCGAGATTATCCAGGAGCACACTGACGCAATGCTTCGGTGGGTCGATGCAGCGCGGAAAGAGCGGGACGAACTGGCGAAGCGTGTCCAGGCGCTTCTGATCACGATCGGCAAGATGGGCGAAGAGGCAAAGGCGATCACCGCCGAACGAGATGAACTTCGCGCCGCGCTACATGACGCGGCGTCCGCACTGATGCCCTTCGCCTGGCTGGCGCACTACTGTCACCAAACCCAATTCATTGATGTTTTGGAGACGAGAGCGAACGGAGTTGGCGGATTCTTCACGCGTAAGAATTTCGAGGATTGCGCTTCGGCGCTTGCCCGAGTGACATCTTTGCTCGACGGAAAGGCGGTGCTCTGATGCCAGCGGACAGCAGAGTAATCCCCGTCCGGCTGACCACCGAAAACGGAAAGTGCGTCGAGGGCTCAGTGGTCTACGTCTACCAGCGGGAAGACGTCGAAGGCGCTATCGGGGACACGTTTCGCGCGAGAGCGGCGATTCTTTTCGGCGTAGTGAAGTCGGCGAGCCGGGTGGCGGTAGTGTCGCTCGCTGGACCCCAGATCGTGTTTCTCGTTGAAGCGGCGCATGAGTGGTACGACTCCAGTGGGAAGTCGGTGAAGATGTCGCGGCTGGAGGCCGTCCATGCCTGAGGACGTCATTAAACGCTGCTTCAACTGCGGCGCCCCGGCCACGCATCGTTGCAGTGAATGCGCAGAATGCAAAGCCGACGAGTCGGATATTGAGGCGCCCGGCTACTATTGCGAACGACACGCCGAGCGACATAACCAAATTGTGAGGGGCTCCAGTGGTGCGGTCTTCGCTGTTCCAATCCCAGGAAAGTCGGAGGTGTCCAATGGATAATTCTTCCGTCGAAGCCGAGATCCGCGCTCTCCGCCGGGAGTTGAAGAAGCGGCACGAAGTCGGCAACATGCTGGCGGGATACTGCCGTACCATCGCTGACCGCAAGGACACCAGCGCGGCCTGGAAGATCAGCCTCAACAAGTGGCTGAAAGCGTGGGGTGCGATCAAGAGCACGCCGGAGGATTTGTCCCGTGGGTGAAGTCACTGGCATCAGTTGGACCGACCACACCTTCAACCCGTGGGCGGGATGCACGAAGGTATCGCCAGCCTGTGACAACTGCTACGCGGAGAAGGACACGAACCGCCGCCAGTATGTCGAGTGGGGCAAGGATGCGGTACGTCGTCGAACCTCACCGGGATACTGGTGCCAACTCGCGAAGTGGAACCGACAGGCACTGAAGGCCGGAGTGAGGCGGCGGGTATTCATCGGATCGTGGTGCGACGTGATGGAGGACAACCCGCAAGTCACGTCAATCCGTGAGGATCTCTTCGTTCACCTCGAAGAGTGCCCCGCCCTCGATCTGCTGTTGCTGACGAAGCGCCCGCAGAACTTCCGCCGATTCCTGCCTGCATCCTGGCTCGAAAGCCCGAAGCCCAACGTCTGGGGAATGACCACCGTCGAGAGCGCGGAGTACCGCTGGCGAATTGACGCGCTTCGAGATACCCCGTTCGCCATCCGCGGCCTCAGCATGGAGCCGCTACTCGGTCCCGTTGGCGACCTCGATCTCCGAGGCATCCACTGGGTCATCGTTGGCGGCGAAAGCCAGCACGGCGCCCGGGCAATGCAGCCAGAATGGGCGCGGGATGTTCGTGACCAATGCCTGGCGGCGAAAGTGGCGTTCCATTTCAAGCAGTGGGGCGAGTATGACGACGGGCTGGTGAAAATCGGCAAGAAAGCCGCCGGACGCCTGCTCGACGGCCGCACCTGGGACGAACTGCCGGAGGTCTCATGCCCTGCAAAGTAGTCCAGGTCGAGGGCGTGACCATGATCGTGAAGATAGCGCCGCCTCGCGCTCGTGTCTGCTCGGTATGCCGGAAGTGGGCACGCGACCACCGGCTCTGCGATTTCCCGATCGGCAATGGAAAGACCTGCGACCGAGTCCTGTGCCTAAAGTGCGCGCACCACGTAGAGCCGGACCTCGACTATTGCCCACCGCATGAGGAACTCCGGAACCAGTTGGCGCGGCTTCAACGCGACGGGGGACTGAAGCTGTGATCCTCTCCAGCCATCGCGGACCGATTTGCAACTACTGCGGGCAAATCAACAACGACTCGTGTTGCTGCGTCTGCTACCTGATCCATCGTGGACAACGAACCCAGGCGCTTCTGCTGGCGCGCGATCTGAACTTCGAAGTGGGACCGTTTTGCCGCTTTTGCGAAGACGATTCCGATACCGTCCTCTGCGACTGGCCGGGATGGAAGACGGTGGAGAAGCCAATCGAAAAGGCCGACGTCGGAGACCTGTGGATCACCGAAAAGGCGGCAAAGCGAGCCCGAATCGTCGAGATCGAAAACCTCGATTACCACGGGGTTAAGACGAAGACGAATCAGTCCAAATTCTTGCAGCGGATGCTCTGGGTACAGATTTCTGGCCATCCGAAACCCTATCCGTACCTCCGCTATGTCGGCGACACCTTCACCACCGAAGCACTCGCTATCTGCGATCAGTCGGCCTGCTGGCGGCATTCCCGCGAAGTCGATGAGGATCGCCACTACTGCGCGGATCACTGGCGCGCCTGGGAGTCGGTCGCGTGAATGTGGCTGCACATCCCATCCGAGTCGGAAGTTTCTGCGCGGGCATTGAAGGACTCGGGCTGGGAATTAAGATCGCCCTCCGACGATCCAGAACTGTGGTGCTATGCGAGCGGGACAGCTATGCAGCAGCCGCTCTCGTGGCACGGATGGAAGGATCGGCCCTGGATCAGGCTCCTATCTGGGATCGAGTTGACACCTTCCCAGCAGCAGAGTTTCACGGATGCCTGGACCTCCTCATTGCGGGCTATCCCTGCCAACCATTCAGTGTCGCCGGACTACGACTGGGAGAACTCGACCCAAGGCACCTCTGGCCCCACATCGAGCGCATCATCGACCTCTCCCGGCCGGAAGCTGTCTTTCTGGAAAACGTCGCCGGACATCTACGGCTGGGATTCGGACCCAAGACGGCGCTGGGAAGAAGCGGTACAGGCGAGCGCGAATGTACGTGGGGGACTTCGAGCGATGGGCTACCGGCTTGAGGCGGGACTCTTTACGGCGGAGGAAGTTGGCACGCCTCATGAGAGGAAGCGCCTTTTCATCTTGGCCTACCGCACGCGCCGAGGACTCCGAATGCTGTGGGAATCACTCTGGTGCAACGGACTCGTTGACGGGAGCAGTGAAGAACTGGAACACCCCGAAGGCCAACGACCCGGAGAAGCGGGGAAACTTCAACGCAACCGACCAACGAACGGGAATTGCTGGACAGGCCAAAAACTTCCCGACCCCGAACGCGAACCCCTCGGCGCCGAATGGATCAACGACACGCGAGAACGGTCGGCAGGCGCAGCGGGTAACGGATCAATGCCTGGAATCGGTAGCGCGCAACTTCCCCACGCCGAACGTAGCTCAATCCAGGCAGGGCTCCGATCCGCGGAAGCCGGGAGACAAACGGGGGGGGCTTCTGGTGGATGCGGCGCGGGGAATGGAGAACTGGGCATCTCCATCGGCCAACAACACGCGCAGCGGCGAAGTCTCGATGGACACACACACGCGCAACAGCCGCCCTCTCCAGGAGCAGGCATCCCTCTTTTTCCACCGGGACGAACCGACTTCGAAGCCTGGGCTCGGGTCCGGGAACTGCGACCAGATCTCTGGCCCTCAGTTGAATCCGGCGTTCGAATGCTGGCTGATGGACCTTCCCCCCTGGTGGACCAATATCGAGTGGAGCAAGCCCGCTGCATCGGAAATGCAGTTGTACCTACAGAGGCGGCGCTCGCATTTACGGTACTTGTTATCCGTGCTGGGCGAAGGGCTGGATTGAAATGATCGCCTCCCCTGCCCCAATCCCGGATCCGCAGTTCCAAATCCTTCAAGGCGACGTCATCGAGCAGCTCCGGCAGCTTGCCTCGGAGTCCGTCCATTGCGTGGTGACTTCCCCGCCCTACTGGGGACTGCGGGATTACGGGATTGAGCCGAGCATTTGGGCGGATGGCTGGCGCGGCTGCCTTGGCCTGGAGCCCTCGCCTGAGATGTTTCTCGATCACATGCTCGAGGTATTCCGGCACGTGCGGCGAGTACTCCATTCGAGCGCCTCTGTGTGGCTCAACATGGGCGACTCGTATGCTTGTCATCCCCACACGCCGGAAGATGCCGACCCGAAATACAGAAGGGGCCGAGATCGTGCCGTCGACCAACACAAGCGGCTTACTGGGCTGAAACCGAAAGACATGGTGATGATGCCGGCGCACCTCGCTCTCGCGCTTCAGGCGGACGGCTGGTTTCTTCGCTCCCAGATCCCATGGGTGAAGCGGAATGGCATGCCGGAGAGCACGATGGACCGTCCGACGTCGATGGTCGAATACATCTTCCTGTTGTCGAAGTCGGAGTCGTACTTCTATGACAAAGAAGCCGTCCGGATAGCCTCGACGGGCAATGGGCATTCTCGCGGGACTGGCGTGAATCCGAAGGCCATGGGGCCGAATAGCCGCATGCACCGCGATCAGGACCCGGCGCACCAGACGCCAGCAAAGATCCGCGCGAAGCAGAACCGGTCCTTTTCCGCCGCCGTGCATGCCGTAGTCCCCAGCCGCGCCAGGCGCAACACGGATTGGCTGTTCTCGTCGATCGAGGAGTACTCTCCCAAGTTCTCGGGGTTGCTCGTCGACGGCGACAGCGAACCGCTGGCCATGATCGTCAATCCGCAGCCGTTCGCGTTGGAGATGTGCGAGCAATGCGGGCTGATCTACTCGCCGGCGGAATTCCGAAAGCTGCCGATCGTCTGCGCGAAAGAGGGGACGGTCGTTGCGGAGAAGGCGTGTTCCTGTGGATGTGCGGGGCGGCGGCGTTGCACTTGTGAGGCGACCTCATGGGTGTCGCATTTTGCCACCTTCCCAGAGAGGCTGGTAGAACCCTGCATTCTGGCAGGCACCTCGGAATTCGGCTGCTGTCACCATTGCGGGGCGCCGTACGAGCGGATCCTTGAGAAGCAGCACGTCGGCGACTGGCATCCGGATCCGGAGCACAAACACGCGAACGGGGCTATCAACGGTACGGCGAAGTGGGCGAAAGACGCCGTGCGCCAGGCGCGCAATGGGGACCCCTTGCATTCGATATCGAAGGCGTCCGGCGCGCACGATCGTGTAAACCTTGGCGCGCCGGTCACGGAAGGCTGGCGCCCCACCTGTTCCCATCCGTTGTTCCCATCTGAAGTGATTCCCTGCACGGTGCTCGATATCTTCTCTGGCTCCGGCCGGACCGGACTGGCGGCGAATCGCCTGGGGCGCAACTACATCGGTATTGAGCGGAACCCGCGATACGTCCGCATGGCCGAGTGGCAGGCCGAGCGAACGCGTGAGGTTTCCGCGTGAAGTCTTCATCCAGAACTTGAACTATGCCGGTACGAATGCTTCCCTTCTCATTCGAAGAATATTCCGCGAACCGTCTCCGTGAACTCACGAACGCGATCGAGTGCGAGCGGCGCCGCGACGAGGCGAAACCGCGACGAAGACGGCGGACGTACGGCGCCCGGGGCCCGGAATGGCAGCGGGAAAAGCTGACCGCACAGCGGGAACGAAGACGGCAGTACCTGATCCGTTGCGAACGGTGGGATCTGCTGAAGGCGGAGTTTGGAGAATGAGTGCGCGGGCAAGAGCATTTCCGTCGCTCGATGAACAGATCGCCCGCTGCGATCGAGAAATCCAGGCCATGGAATCACATGAAGAGCACGGGCCTGCGTATCTGAGGGTGATGGGATTGAATGATTGGCATCACGAGAAGCGGCTGCTGGCGGTATGAAGTGAACGACACGGTTTTCTCGACGCTCGCCGAAGCGCTACCGGTACTGTACCGGCTGGAGGCAGAGCAACTGGAGACCAGGCGAGTGATGATCGAGTCCGGACGGGCCTACGATTCCCGGAGGATGAATTGAAGCTACAGATCGCGAAAAACTTCACGCTGCCCGTCGAGGCCGCTACGCAGACCTTCGCCATCCTCGGCATCCGAGGCTCCGGAAAAACCAACACCGCAGTGGAGGTGCTGGGCCAGATGGTCACCGCCTCGGAAACGCTCTTCGCCGCCGAAGCGCGGTAACTCCCCGCGGGCCGGCCGTCATCAGCGGCGCGCCGGCTTCCCTTCCCGGTTCGTCTTCCCTTCCCCGAATTTCTTTCCACCGATCGCCTCAATCCTTCCAGGAATTGCGCTGCTGCGTCGTTCCGCGGCTCGATCCGGGGATCGGCGGCGGCAAACCCCTGCCATCCTAGGCCGTGTCTGTGCGGGTATGAGGCACTCTACGAAGACATGCGCGCCGCCGCTCCGGTCTCTTATAAGCTCTCCAGTCTGAGTAATAGGATGCGGGTGCGTGTACTCAATCAGTACCGGCATGTTTTGACTCAATACACGTATCTTCCGTCATACCGGTACTGGTGTTGGCTTATACGTGTACTCAAAAACGAGAGGGGGAAGCGAGTGGACGGCAGGTCTAAAAGCGGGGATAAGCTGGAGTCAGGATGCCGCTCAGAAGGCGAATCAAGCTGGCTGCTGCGCGCTCGCCGCATCCGGCGGGAGATCTGCCCCCAAGGTTCGGCGAGGCGCTCCAGCCGCCCCGGAAGCCGCCGGCGCGGGCGTCTCACGCGGTGGAGCAGAGACGGAAGCCAGAGAGCACCAACTGACGCGAAAACGCGCCGCCTCTCTCTTTCGAGAATAGGGGCGGCGCGTAGGGCCGGAGATGCTATCTCCGGCGATGACAGTTGTTGGCTAGAGGTAGGTTGCCACCCTATCGGGCATCTCCCTTGCGGGCCTTCCCGACGCGCCATCCGATTATCGCAAATCCTCCTACGTGACCGGATGCCGGCGGCGGTACTCGGCGCGCGCTTCGGCGAGCTGGACGCGGAACGTCTCGCGGACCTCGCCGCGCTGCGCGATGGGGTCGCACAGGTTGGCCGCTGCCCTGCCGTACTTGATCAAGTCCTCGTCGGACATCTTCGCCAGGCGCGAGCGGATGGCCTCGACATCGACCGATTCCTCGTTGGTGAACTGCTGGCTGTCCATCAGAATCGCGATCGTCGCTCGAACAGCTCACGTCGGCCGTCGTTCTGGGAATATCGCGGGTTCTTGACCTTCACCCAGGTGGTCTCCTCCGGAGTGTAGAGCCCGTCCGCGCGCTTCGCGACGATCCCTTCCATGTCCCGCTCGCAAACCAGGCGGTAGAAAGGGACGCCGTCAGCCTCGATATGATCCACATACCGAATCGGCGAGGCATCATCTTTCTTGACCAGCTCACGCAGCCGGCGCTTCCGCTCGACGAGCTGCTGCCGGCGGAGGTCTTCGCCGTCTACCCAGAGCAGATCGAAGGCGCAGAAGTGGGTGGCTCCACGTCGCATCAAGTCGTAAAACTGGGGCTCGCCGTGCTCGTTCAGGTGACAGATCTCCCCGTCGATCACGGCGCCGCCCTCCGGCATGCCGCGCGCGATCGCGCCGGCCAGGTCTGAGAAGCGCCTCATCACGTTGCCGTTACGGGAGACGAACTCCGCGATCGCCATCGCCCCATCCCGGATGTACAGGAGCCCGCGGAACCCGTCGTGCTTCAGTTCGAAGACCCACGCGAGATCGCTCCATGGCTGCTTCATGACGGCAAGCGGCATGGTTTGGAATCGAGGGATGGAAAGCCGAGGGGAGGACACCTGTTCTGATTTTACGACGGGCGGCTACGCCCTACAGTTTCCGGTCGTTCTGCCGATCATTCCGGCATGTACCGATGGATCGTGCTTCTCATGGCGTGTTCGCTCACGCTCGGAACCGAACGGCGATCACAGCCTCGAAGCGAGAGACGGGATCAAGGTCGCCCTGCAAAGCATCATCGGCCGCTTGCCCCAAAGCAGGAGCAGCGTAAGCCGGCTCGCTCGGCAAGTGCGCGGAGAGCCTTCATGCTGCTGCATCCCTGCCCTGCGACTTTTAAAGGCAGCGGCGCCTGCCCTGGCTACGTCGTTGACCATGTGATCGCGCTGGCGTGTGGCGGTGCGGATGCACCCGAGAATATGCAGTGGCAGACTGTTGAGGACGCGAAAGCCAAGGACAAATGGGAGCGTATCGGCTGTCGCTAGACCATTTCGTCCGAACGGCGAAAATGGTCTCAGCCCGCCTTCTCGTGCAGGTCCATGTTTGCCGTGATCGCTTCCGATAAAAAGGCCATGGCTTCGGCGCGGGAAGTACACGTTTTGGTCACGGGCGGATATCCACCGCCCGTGACGCTGACAACATACTCCCCGTCCGCGTAGCAGATGCCAACTCGATTCACGCACAGATAGGAGAGATCTTCCATCAACGCCATATTATGCGACCCGCACCCGCGATTTCTGCGCGAAGTTGATCCCTGGTTGGTGAACTGCGGCGTCCGGCCATCACCACCAGCAGCACGGCGCCCAACGCCACCAGCAGTATGAGCGCGTAGAAGAACCGCCGCCGCCACTTCCGCGCCTCGTCGAACGGAGTGTAGACGCCATCCCTTCGGCGGGCGATGTTCCAGCGGACTTCGGATTGCCAGTCGGTCACCGGCGCGGAGCCTCTGGGGGAACAAACGTGTCGTGTCCGACGTGATCGGGCTGAAGTGGGCATCGGTATATCCATGTGTCATTTTCATCGCGCACCATTTGCCTGCCGCACTGGCACGGCGGCGGCATGGTGACCAGTCGCCGCTCAGCCGGGTACCGTTTCCTCAGTCTCAAGTGCATCGGATTCCGAGGCTGGTAGCTCATATCCGCCCTCTCTTCGCCGCCTTCCCGCCCTTGCTGTGATAACTGCGTAAAAGCACGCGAAACCGCCGTTCCATTAGTCGGACCTCGTGAATATATCCAGCTTCCGTTTCGGAAGCGTCGTGGTGGGTGACCTGCATCGCAACCTCGGCAAGTCTGCGTACAAGCTCCTGAAAGGGGGTCTTCGGTTCAGGCAGAGGCGGCTGCCTCTCCAGAATGTAAATCACCGCCGCCCTCCCTTCGCCGCTTTGCGCAGCGCGTCATTCTCGCGATTGCAGCGGCGCACTGCTACAGCGAGCTTGCGGTGGCGGCTAAGGACGGCCCCGCCCTCGTGCACCACGTAATACCAGTAGCCGCCGATTCCCCCAGCGTTCAGGGCTTCCCCCGTCAGTTTGCGGCCGTACAGGTCTTCGACGTGATACCGGATGGCGTGCAGCGTGTCTTCGGTGAGGTGGATCAGCTTGCCGCTCATTTGCCTTTGATCTCCCGTATTCGTTGCAGCCAGGCGTCGGCATTCTCGAAGCCCATCCGCTTTCCGCCATCGTGCATGTTGAGCAGAGTGGCGTAGTGGCTCTGAAGACTGACGGATGACTCCAGCGCATCGCGGAGTTCCGCGCCACCGCCGAATGTCTGTGCGGCTTCCGCTACCGCCTTCCACGTCTCAGGCAATCCAGCACCAAGGCATCCCCTGCCCGCATAGATCCAGAAAGCCTTCTCCATCGCTTCTTCGACCGTCTTCGGCTCGATGCGCACCGCTTGTTCGTAGGTCATGTCAAAGCTCCCACCTTTCCCCGTCCGCCGCGCGTTCGGCCATGTATTCGCGCACCTCGGTAGCCCATTGGCGCACCGTCGCGAGAAGGTCGTCAGCCATCCTGACCAGACCGTCATCGATGTCGCCGAATCGACCGCCCATGGCGAGCGCGCACCTTTCCACCTCGTCATCGAGCCGCTTCAGGTCGCGGTCCGTCTGCCGAATCGCCTTGCATGGCTTTTTGCTCCGGGGCGTTTTCTTCGCGGCAATGGGGTTTGGCCCAAAACAGGTACATCCAGGCACGTGGTAGCTGATCGTACAGGGCATCTTAGTTATCATCCTTTCCAAAGAAATCAGCGATGCATTCGCCGTCTACGAGGACCCTGGAATATCCGAGTCTGGTGGAGGATTCTGAGTTGACCCGATACTCCTTCGTGAGCAGGTAGCGGGCGCGTCTCTTGGCGGCGGCGAGAGTCTCAAAGTACCGATCTTCGACGTCTGCTCCCATGCGTTCCAATGTGTCGATATCGGCGGCGGCCAAAACCGTGATTTGCTTTTCCCTCATGCTGCCCTTTCCTCCGCCCACTGCTCGTTGAACTCCACCACCAACACCTCGAACTTCACCGCATGCCAGCGCTCAAAGTCCGGCTTCCCAATCCGGTGATACTCCGCGTGGCACAGCACACACAAAGGCACGCACGAGTAGTCGCTCGCCTTCTGGCGCATCCCGCCATCGCTCCCGGTGTGTGCGGCCTCCACCGGCCAGGCCACGCCACAACTGCAGCACGGAAACGAGCGGATCCACGCCCGGTACTCCGGATCGCGCGGCGGGCCGCGACGGGATCGCCGCGGCCTCCGGAGGGGATTGCGCCCAAGGACCGACCTGGTCAGCCAGGCCAACCCACTACGCAACATCGCGCGACTGCTTTCCGCTACGGCCCTGGATAAAGGCCGTGACACATAGCGAGCGTACGTCTTCGGGCTTGACCTGGTTGCCATACTTCCCTGATGCGTAGGACAGCACGGCGGCGTACACGTCGACAAGAGCGGAAGTTTCCGAGATCAGGAATTGCGCCCAGCCCTGATGGACGGACAGATCCGGATGCTTGCTATGATGAGATCCTAGTCCAGTGTTGAAGTGGCCATTGCTAACCGCAGTGGGCTCCGGGGCGGGCGCCGATACGCCCGCTCCGGGTACAACAAACGTCCCGTTCCCGACTTCCCCGACCTTCCCCCGCTGAGCCAGCTCGATCGACTCCCGCAGTTGCCGTTCGAGCGCCGACTCCTTCGCCTGCTCCGAGGCTGCCCGGGCCTGTTCCGCCGCCGGGGACAACCAGCACGTCCACTCCGCGCCCTTCTTGCCCGGTTTGCAGAGCATGAACTTCTCGCCGGGCTTCGGCCCCAGCTCGTTGACCTTCTGCGCCGGACCGAGGTCCAAAAACATAACTCTGTCGTCGCAGAGAGTAAACATGACGCGCTCGCCGAAGCGGCCGGAAACGATCTTTCCGGCGCCGGCGAACTTCAGCGCGACTTCGACGGGAACGTTCGGCTCGAACTCGACCGTCTGGCGGAGATGCTGAGTAGAGGACGCCATTTACGCGGCCCTCCCTTCCCGGATCTCGGACGCGATCGCGGCCGCGGCGGGCTTCCGGACCGAGTAGCAGTGGACGCATCCCGATTGATCGTGCGCCGTGAGCGCGTGCACCAAGCCGCGCGTCGTGGTGGCGTCGTCGATGATCTTGGCCCGCACGTCGCAGGACGGCAGCTTGGCCAGCTCGTCGGCATAGCGCTCGATGCGGCGAACTTCGGCGGCGCAGTCGTCGCAGAGGACGATGGGCTTGGGCTGATCGTCGGGCCAGAATTCCGAGAGGTCGGCGCCGGATGCGCGGGTGGCGCCGCAGTTGATGCAGGCGCAGACGGGGCCGGGGCCGGGGCCGGGATGAAGGTCTTCGAAGGTGAAGTCGTTGGATTCGGTGTCGAAGTAGCTCATAAAAGTATTCTCGCATGAGAGCATTCTATTGTCAATGAAAAAGTATGCTATCATGCGAGCGCATGACGATTCCGCAAAGCATGATCTGTCGATGCCGACGATGCGGCGGCGAGTGGGTCAGACGGACGGAAGGAAAGCCGAAGCGCTGCGCCAAGTGCAAAACGCCGTACTGGGATACGGCTCCTGGTCAGCTCCCGATGGGCAGGCCGAAGAAGGCGGGAAAAGCGAAGGGGAAGAAGTGACGTCGATTTTGTGGATTACCACTAGGAGGGAACTGTGCCGATGAAGAACCCGCCGCATCCCGGACGGATCGTGCGCGAGGAATGCCTTGAGGCGTTAGGCCTGACGGTGACGGAAGGAGCCAAGGTCCTCGGGGTTACCCGACAGGCATTGAACAACGTCGTCAACGAGAAGGCAGCCATATCGCCCGAAATGGCCATCCGACTGCAAAAAGCGTTTGGCAGCACCGCCGAGACCTGGCTCAAAATGCAGCTCGCCTACGATCTCGCACAGATTCCGGAAGGACGAATCCGGGTGCAGCGATATCGCAAAGCGTCCTGAATTCCAGAGGCTGATCGCGAGTCACGACCGGGGTATGCTGAAGCCATGGACAGCGAGTCGAGCTCAAAAGCCCTCCGCGTCGCCTTAGGCAAAACGTTTGCGGGCCTCGTGATTCAGGGGCTCATTTTAGGCGGAGTAGGGGTGCACTTCGGATGGGGTCCGATCGTTATAGCCGCCACTTCCTTCCTATGCGCCCTGGTGGTGGGATCGATCTGCTTCTTTCGCTGGATCGCCGATCCGCTGATGGAGCATTGGTTATCACGCAGCCGAAAGGTATCCTAAAACCATGACCCGTCGCGGGCTTCTCGCAATAGTCGGCGCAATTCCATTGAGCAGGCTACTACAGCTCCCAGCGTCTTCCGTTTCCCGGCTTCAAATCACCGCCGGGAAGATCGA
>Ga0070692_10000005_pt1 | contig 59550 bp, 96 predicted proteins | sample KBSK1102metaG_FD_64675 | JGI IMG/M metagenome (GOLD analysis project Ga0070692, IMG submission 64675) | Corn, switchgrass and miscanthus rhizosphere microbial communities from Kellogg Biological Station, Michigan, USA - KBS K1-10-2 metaG | ecosystem: Host-associated > Plants > Roots >...
TCCGACGAATCTCTAGTTCTTTTTGCAGCGCATCAGAAATCGCCTTGTCGTGCGCCTCGTTGGCTGCGGCTAGAAGGGCTTCACCCTCTTTTTCGGATTGCTCACTTATGGTCTGTTTCCGCTGTTCATGTTGAGTCCATGCTGCCTCTATCTCTTTGTTGATGGTTTGTGAGGCGTTCGCGCGTTGCGAACCAAACGCACGCTCAATGTCCAATTCCTTTTGTAGCGCATCGGCAGCCTGTTTATCGCGCACAGCCCACATCGCATCCATCTGTTTCAGAACAGACGCATTAGTCTGCTGTTGAACGGCCACTGTTTCCGTTCCCAGGGCTTTCTGTGCGGTAATAGCAGCCGCGGCTGCTCCATCATTGGGCTTGTTAAGTTCGGAGAGTTTTGAGGCGATTTGCGCTGTGAGGCGCGGCAGTTCAGTGGAGGTTTGGGAACCGTCCAGCTTAAGAAGAAAGGTTAATGAAAGTTCATTCGCTGACACATTCTATTCGCTTAATGCTTTGGTGATAGATTTACTGAAGGCTCCGAGGCTCATCGCTTCCCGATCAAGTTGCTTCTCAATCATGTCGTAAATTCTCAATCTTAAGTTGCAAACCATATCGAATGGGGTTAACCAGGGAGAGTTATGTTTCAAGCCCCAAAGAATTCCCGGTCGTACGCCGAAGTTTCTACCCGCGACCGATAGTTCCAAAACGTTGTCGGCGTTCGCCAGCGCCGCTTTTGAGTTCTTCCAAAGGAACGGTTTCACCCCCTTGCATTTCAACGGATGATTCTGCCTGTAGCCCAAGCGCACAGCGATAAATAAACCCGAGATCGCTGTCGTCTAAATCCGCAATGTCCAGTTCGCCACGCTGCCGCGCCGGACGAAGCACGATTTTCGGAACCACGCAGGCCGCGACAACGGTCTTGCCGGTGAGTTGTGAGATGCGCTCGCTCTGCCGCTGCGAGGTGATAACATCTTCACGGGTTTTCTTGTCGTTCTCTGATTCTTCCGTATCAGCTTCGGGAATTTCCAGCCCTTGATCGATCCACGATGATAGTGCCTCTTGTTTCAGAAGCGCGGCCATGTTTCGAGCCACGTAAGAAGGCATTAATCCAAGTCTGCGAATCAGAAACCGCTCGCCTGTTTCGGGATTAGTCATCCATTCCGGAACGATAGTTTCCTGCCGTTTGGCCTTCCGCGCGAGGTACCCAGAGCTGTCCCATGTTTGAAGCTGCGACGGTTGAGTCTGCTCCTGCTCTTTTGGTTTTGCTTTTCCCATTATGGCGCTGCGTTAATCACAAGAGTTAAGGACTTGGTTTGTGTGGCACCGTTGTCATCCGTAGCCTGAACCGTAAACGTCGAACTGCCAGCCGTGGTTGGTGTTCCTGAAAGTACACCGCCGCTACTAAGCGTCAGTCCTGCCGGCAATGTCCCGCTAGAAACAGTCCAAGTGTAGGGAGCGATTCCGCCACTGACTTCAAGGGTCTCTGAATAAGCGACGTCCTCAACGCCCCCAGTAAGCGGAGAAGCGGTCGAAATGGTTAAGGCTGCTTCAATAACAAAGGAGCGCCAAATTTGATCATCGTCATCTCGCGATTCATCTGCCAGCCCCTTGATTACCATATCCTGGCCGGAGCGCTCGGTCTTTTTGAATTGAAGTGAATAGTCACCGCTGTTGTACGCGAGATGGAGCATTGCTCCAACAAACCCGCCATTCTTTTCCTTTGAGATGACCGCGACGGGAAGAGGATCAAGATCAACTGCCGAGCCACCCGCGCTGATGCGTCGTGTGGTAACACCAGCGACGGTGTTTTCTGAGTACGTTGTCCCAGGCTGGAGCTTCGAGAACAATTCGAGATCCAATACCTGAAGCGCCTTGAATGAAATCGTAGCGTCCCAAGAATCAACTTGCGTACTAAGCGCCGCCTGGGCCTCATCAACTTCCTCAAGTACGATGTTTGGTGTTGCCTTAAAATCGTACCCGGCATCGGTTGCGCCTATGAAAAAGGCGTCAGGGTTTTGTGTGGCATCTGGCACACCGTTTTCGTCCACGATCAAATCTTCGTTGAACGCCAACTTTTTCAGACCACCGTAAAGCTTGCCGTGTTTCCGGTGGAATTTCCGGGGATCAAGGTCGCCTAATGCCATTGTTTTCTCCTATCCTTCTCTTTCGACTTCGCGGTATGAGATTGTCGCGATTATGCTGCCTACCTGCACGAATTTGTTTTTACTTTCGTACTTCCGTTCGCCGTAGCGCACGCTGCCGACGCTGACGAGAATGCTCTCGCGCTCCGTGTTTACGCCCGCTGTTAACTCTTCTTCTGTCATTTCAGTAATAATTGAGCGGCCCATTAACACATAAGCTTCGAGTTGCCCGATCAGGTCTTCACCATCGGACGCCAGCATTTCAAATTCAATCAATAGCCTTTTGGACTCATCGCAATCGCCCCCGTTAGTATCGCGTGGATCTTCGCCCATGATGAGGACGTTTGCGACTGGGTACTTATCGCGAACCGCACGTGCGCCATAGATCGCTACGAGGGGCGGTAGTGTTGTCGTGATGCCGCATTGACCCGCCGCCCAAGCCAAAGCCTCGACTTGATGCTCCATAATCGCCGCGCTGATATTCGTGCGGAACGGAGCTATCGGCAGAAAGTCGAGTCGCGGAGTCCATGTCATCTTTTCTCAACCTGAAACCCTTTGTCCTTCGCGCGACTTCCAAGTTCATCAACGGCCACATCGCCCATTTGAGCATAATCACCTTGGTTAAAAATGAAGATAGGACGCTTCTTACTCGCTGCGGCACTGTAGGGAATAGATGATCCAACTAACAACATATCTCTTCCCTGTGCTGTCTGAATGTTCATAGCCGCTCCACCCTTTGACAGCGAAGTGACGAGTGCTCCAGTCCGTTGCATGATCAACTTATCGCCATAACGTGCTCGCTTGCTAGCCTCATAGCTCGTAGTAAGATCTTCCCAATTACCCCGGCCTTCTGAATCAAAGATCTCCTGCACGATTGGATAGAAAGCCCGCTCTGCGACTGCCTCAAGAATTGATTGCGGCTCTTCAATGTCTCTCCGCAACCCTTCGATTGCACCAACGAGTTGCTCCAAACCGTCAACTTGAACATAGAAGCGATAAAACATCTACCTGATCGCTCCGAGCACAATCTCCTTGGTGAAGAACACCCAAATGCGGGGCTCGCGATATGGCGGAGGCGCACTTTGGACAGTGCAGTAAAAATCGTCCCACTCCAACCGATCCACTCGCTTCATCACATCTGGCGTTAGCACGTCCTGATCAACTACCAGCACCTTATAGAGCGTTTCGACCTGTCCTCGAATACGTTCCTGATCCGGTTTCCAGCCAGTGTATAAAGTTGCGAGAAGCGTATTTGGTCCACTGCCGGTGTTCTTTTCAAAGAGCTTTAAGCAACCTGAGATTTGAAAAGCCTCTCGATAGGCATCAAAAGCTTCCGCGTAGGCCTTGGTAATCTCTCCGCCACTCGTGCTAGCCAAAGTTCTGTCCTAACTCAATCTCGACTAATTCCAGTACTTCTCCGGCAAGGTCATAAAGCAAAAACGGATATCCAAGTAACTGGCGTACGCGATAGAAAATTGCAGATCGCTTCCGCTCGTTATCAAAGTCGATACCGTCACTGCCGCCTTTCAGCCTCACGTAAGAGTTGTAAATTCGTTGCCACTCCTCAATATCATTAATCAGGAGCGTCTCTTCCGCTTCATTCAAAGAACCAGCGCGAGGGGCCGATGCATAACGCTCTCTCGTAATGCGCTCGACCCATGCAACCTCTTCACTTGTTAGCGCCATCTTTCGCCTTGGTCTTGGTAGTCTTCTTTTCGGCTTCCGATGTTCCGGCTTCTACTATCTTTGTTAGCAACTCGTTGATGGACTCGATCCGCTGGATCTCAGTCAGTTCACTATCTCTGCTGGTGACTTGTGTATCTGGCGCAGTGACATTGAATCGCTCGGCAAGCAGATCTGAAAGTTTCGCGAGATCGGCAAGCGCCTGTGCGCGGCGGATAATTTTATGTTCCTTGCTCGCCATTTAGAATTGAATCACCGTAGCGCGTACCGTCACGGCTGCCGGGTTACTCAATGCCGTGGTCGCGTTAGTCAAGTTGCAGCGCTTAACTGTAACCGTGTTGGTTGCAGAGACAAATCCTTCAATCGTCGCGTACTCAGTCGTGGCCCATGCCGCCGCCGGAATTCCAAGAGCAACTGAGTCTCCGTTAGTTGCGCCGGTTACAGTGATATTGAAGGTTTCACAAGACCCAGCCGCGAGCGCGGTGAAATCTACTGATGCCGTACCAGTTAAGACTTTGGCGATGGCCGCACCGCCGCCAATTGACAGAGTTGAACTTACGGCCGCGGTTCCAGTTACGGTCGTATTGCCTTGCAGGTCGATGGTTTTGTCAGCGCGTGATTTGATCACCACTGCGCCAAGGCGAGAGATAGATATCAATCCCCCGCCAAGACGCATGGTTTGTTGCGCTATGACAACAATTGGCAGGGCGAGAATTAGCAGGCTGATGATTAGTTTTCGTTTCATTGCTCTATCAGCCCTCACTAAGGCATCGGAGTTTCGAATCCTGTAGGCACATCATAAGACGCGTCGCCAATTTCCATCACATCGGCGCCAGTGCGGTTCCAGATACCGAATCCAGCATCACGCTTGAATTGTGTTTCGAAGTAGGGATAGTCGTTGCGTTCGCCGGCGCGCCGGAAGCCTCGCAGTCGATCAACTTCATACTCGCGCATCGCTACCGGGCGTTCGCCGCCTTCGATGATTGAGACAATGTAGTTGTCTGGAACGCGCGGCCAATCAACGATCCAAACACGGTTAGTATAGCCGATCACTTCGCCGGGAGTGCCAGCAGGAAGTTGACCAACGAGCTCCTCTGTGTTGGCAGCAGCGCGGAGATTCGGATCAGGGGGCTCAAAGAAAGATGAAAGCGCTTGAATTGATGCAACTAGATTTGACGCAACAAACGAGATCACCCGGCCATTGCTACCCATCGGACGCGTCAGTCGAGTATAGATGCCTGGAAATGGATTCGTCAGGTCTGCTATTCCTGCCGCTTGACCGGTGTTGTGATCGGCCGTTGCGCTGCTTCCATTTCTGCCTAAGTAAAGAGTTGCGTCACCGTTAGCGAGCGGCTTCACCGTCAGATCTCCATGTCGCTCATCGGGGTAGGTCCAGTCCGCAGTAGCGAAAAGTGCCGCCAATACGTGGTCTAAGATCCAGTTCTTGTCTGCCATTGTCATCGTGCTGGTAATTTCAGCCACGTCGCCAACGGTTTCGAGAATGCGAGTCGTGTCAGTAGCGCCCTCAGCCAAGCCGGCCGCTTGCAGTGGGAAACCAACATCATATTGCGCCCCAACGCGAATCTTGCGTGCGCGACCATGCTCATCAAGGGGCTGCAATCGCGCTTCTGTCGGAGTCTTGTAACGAAGTTTGAAATCCGTGGTGCGCTTCACAAATACATCTAATACGCGATTTAGTTCTTCGTTGTGAAACGCGACGGTTTCCTCAATTGCCGTGTTGATAACCGGGATGAGTTGCTCATTGATGGTTTCATCAACTTGATCGCGGAGATCACGAAAGCCATAAGGGATTATGTTAGGCATTTAGGCGCTCACCTCCCCGGCGTAGTCAATGCGAAGCAGTTTGTCAGGAATGCCACCAGTTAAATGCGAGTGAACAGAAATCACGCGGCCAACTACGCCGCCGGCTGTTCCCGCGGCGTCGGCAATTCCGCCTGCCGTATCAGACAGAAAAACCTGCTCGTTATAATCCTGATCATCAAGGTTGAAGCCTTCGATCACGCCGCGGCGGATTGCCGTCACGGGCAGGCCAGCCGGAACCGATTTGACAGCCATTCCATAGGCATCAGCGGTTCCTGCGGCGGAGGCATCGGCTAAAATCCATCGACCTGTAGTCGCGTCCTCCTTTACACTTTGCCCGGCCGCAATAGCCACGCCGGCAGGTTTGGTGTCCTGTTCAAGCGACTCCTCCACCCGCAATTGGCCTGCGGTTACTAAAACCACGTCTGCCATGTGCATTGTCTCCTATTCTCGGTAGGCTCGCCGGGCTTCTGCTCGTGCGCGTTTGTCTGCGTCCGTCTCAGCGCCATGCGCCCCGTTTGCACGCGGGCTGGGCTTGGCTCCTCTAACCGCAGACTTCTCGTTGAGCTTCTCGGCAAGTGCTTTTCCTTTGGGCAACCACGCAAGTACATCAAGAGGATTCGTTAACGATTTGTCTTCAGCGTATTGTGCTGGGGCAATGTCCTTAACTTCTTTCGGAAGCGCTTTCAACTCTGATTCAGCTATCTCAGCAAGGGTCAACTTCAACGAGTCTCGCTCTGTTTCCAGGGCAGTGACTTTTGGCTCAAGTTCTTCCAATTTGGCTTTGCGATCATTAGCCAGCTTTTCGAACTCGCCTTGCTTGGTAGCTTCTGCTTCAAGTCGTTCCTTTTCCTCTTTATCCTTGGCCTCTTTCGCCTTCCGCTTTTCCTCTTCGCGAGTCTTGGCGGCTATGCGATCAAGGTCAGCTTGCGTGAATTTCTTTTCGGTTTCCTCCGGTTTAGGCGGAGTCTCCTTGCCCTCTGGCTTACCTGCGGGGTTTTTGCCGTCTTCCTCAGACGTGGATGGCTTTGCTTCGGGGTCTTCTTCTGGCACTCTTTAACCTCACCACAACTCTCGCACTCTGCGTTCAAACGCTTTGCGCTCTCTCGCTGTCCATCTATGCCCGGTGTTGGCGATTGCCACGCCGTAAGCATCAAGGTGAGTAAGTCTTTTCATTCGACGTATAGTCGCGATAATTGTTGGTTGCGATAGGTTCATGGAAACACAGAATACACACAATCAATCAATTTGCAAACATTTTTGTTTAACTTTCTGCCGTCTCACAGTAGTTTCCGTTCATATAAGCCCTCAACAATAGCTCTCGCCATTTTGCCATTTATGCCAGCCACGATTTCCTCTTTATTCATTACTCGGCTGCCGCCCGACAAGGTTCCTTCTATTCCTTCTTTATTTAAGTCTGCAAAGTCAAAGTTTAGACGACGGAGCAGTGAGGCCGTAGCGTGGAGAGCTTCGTGCGTTATAGCCTCTGTTCCAAGTCGCGCTTTATGAAAATGTATCTCACCTACAATTGGCCGTTTACGCCGCCTTCCGTCTGGACTTATTCTAGTCACACCATAAGAAATCGTATGAGCCTCACAATCACGAAGACGTGGAAGCCCCATACTAACGCGGTAATCCAGCATGTCTTTCTTGTGCTGCCAGACAATTACAAGGAAGTAAAGAACTGATTTCCATGCATAAACCCGGAATCTAGCGATGGGCTCGGCTTTGATGCGTTTCATCGCTTCGCTAACTGGTAGCCGTTATCAGTGACGATTCCAAGCGTTTCACGTGAAACATTTTGAGGAAGCGTTAAGACGGTGAAGGGAGGACGCACGCTGGTATCAAACTCTGCTGCTGCAAGTAATCCGCGATTAACAATGTCCTCAGCAAGCGGAGATTCAAGTAATGAGTAAGCGGTGTACATTGCCGCTAACGCTTCTTGATCCGCGCAGCCGATTGCAGCATACGGCACATAAGATTCGAAGACGCTGTAGGCGGGATCAATATCGTAAAGCTTGCCACGGACGCCCACTAATAGCCGGCCATCCATTTCCGTATCGCCCGATTCTTTTGTACATTCCCCGCCCTGATCTTTCATTAGTTGACGAAGGGCAGGGATGAATTGCTGGATCATGTAAGCAGTGAGATCGCCTTCGATCGATGGTGGGTCAAACAAGTAGCGCACGATTTGACCGCAGCGCACTGAGCCTGACGTGCCGATAAGAAACTCATCCACCCAAAAGACTTTAGAAAGAACTCCTACGCGCGCCGCAGAACTATCCTGCACACTTACTGCGTCACCGCCGATGCATATTTCACCATTGATGACTGCTCCTGCAATACAGGTCATTGAACGACTTCGCCTCCATTATTCGGGACATTTAGCGGATTAGGAATTACTGGCTCGCGTTCCTTCTCGCGTGCATTTAGGATCTCCTGTCGCTCTGCTTCATCTGATATCCCGGCAATTTCCAGCACCTTAGCATCATTGAAGATCTTCTGTGCCTTAGTTGCATTGTCGAGTCGCTTACCGATGAGCGTTATCGTGTCATCTTCCGTCATCGGAATGAGAGGTCGCGGCATAATCGCCATATTGAGATCACCACCGGCGTAAGAATCCAGATCGAAGGGTGCGAATTTAGCTTGTGCTTCTGTGCGAGCGCGCCAGCCTTCGCGATTCTCCCGGAAGCGAAACCCACCTATCGCGGCAGCCATTTGAAAGAGTTTGATTGATTGCTGGTCGTAGTTAGATGCGACCTCGAGGACGCGCGAGTACACGTCCCCCATCATACGCGCTGCGCCCGGCCCGGTTACTTGGCTCATCTTGCGTAGTTCCTGGTACATGCCTAACTCAGGGAAGTCATGCTCAATCTCAGTCAGGACGTGCTCCATTGCCGGAATAACCTGCTCCGGTTGTAGATTGCCTGTTAGCGGTACCCATGTCGCACCCTTGGGTGCTTTCATCAACAAGCGTCGTAAGGTTCGCAGTGCAGATGTCGCAGCGACACTGGCAAATTCATCATGAGTTGCTGAGCGCGTTGCCTTGATCGCATTTGCTTGTTCGCCAATCTTACCTACGCCGCCTTCGCTAGATATAATTCCAGGAGAGTCAATCAACAGATCCACATGATCATGGACATGCGAGGCGAGTCCGTTCAATTCGTCAATCTTGCCGATAGCGCCGGCGATTGCGGGAGCACCGTAAATACCTTCACCATCTACACCCCACCCCTCATCAATATGTTTACACCAAACGGCGGGTACAAAACCGTAGGGATTATCTTCCTGTGAGGTAATTTTCTCATCGCGATACTCGGTAATCGTTTCTTGACTGACTTCTTTGCGGTAGGTGTAAGTGTCGCCTTTTTCGTCCGTGGCTTCATACTGCAAAGCATAGAACTTCATGTTTCCGACGTCATCAAGAATCAGGCTTGGGCCATCATCTTTGGCGCGATCGGCGAGTAGTCCCGGCCAGCGAACCGCTGTCGTGATCTTGCCGCGCTCAATATTATCAACGATTTCTACCAAAGCGGATCCGGTAGCTCCGCCATAGCGCACCATCAACTTGTTATTCGACTGCCAGTTAGACCACTGCCAGAATTGCGCCACAGCCATCTTTAGTTTCTCATCGGTATCCTCAGAGAACGGGATCGCAATCGCTACTCCATCTGGCAACTTAGTGGCGTCTTCGCTGAGCACGCCGGGATAGACCTGTGCGACATAGAAGTTAACGAGGCGTCGGGTGGGGTTATAGATCGAGCGGATGTTGCGATAGAGGGTGTAATTCGAGCGGTAGCTTGCCCATGCAGCGAGATTATCGAATACAGAGTTGTCGTAGTAGGCCCACAAGAGATTAAGCCGCGCTCGGATACTATCGGCCGAATCAGATTCACGTGGACCACGCCACGCCGCTATTGCTGCTAGTGCTGCCATACTTAACCTGTTCCAGATAGTTGCCACACTCTAAGATTCTGATTACCGGTCTGAATACACGCGCCTTAATGTAAAGCGTCTAACCCTAAATCCTGCCGCTTCGAAACGATCAGCAAAGGCGTCTCCGATTCCTGCGCTGTCAATTTCGATAATTAAGCTATCTTTGCGGCCTTGATTCTCACTGATAAACCGGTCTACATCTTTCAGGCTGAGCGCCTCGCGTTTACCCTCAAAAGTGATCGTATCCATTGCTTTAACGTCCTCGATAGGCGTCAATCTCAAATGCGAGATCATCCTCCAAGTCTTCGATCTCTTTAATCGATGCTGCCTTGTATGCAAGTGCTCCAGCTACAAATGAATCCGGTGGATGTCCAGAGCCTCCAAGATCGTCGTTTGTGCAATACCTGTGCTCGCTTTCACAGTAGCGGATCTTCGCTGAAATAATGTGCCCACCTTCAATGGCGGCGATGTACTTGGTGAACACATCAGACCGTGTCTGACCGGATAATACAACACCTTCTGCATTTACGGCTTGATAATCTCCAACCACGTCGCCTAAGCCGGTTGCGTCATGGCAGGCCGGGCCAGGGTATCTTTGCACACGGGCATCGAACTTTGCGATCATCATGGGCCAGGGCATGCGGCCTAATCTGATCCATGCTACGCGCCGCATTGGCCTCACATCTGTGCGGAAAGTATCAATTACGGTAAAGTCCTTCTTCTTGGCCCAGTCGGCGCCGGTCGCGTATTTACCCTCAGGGTCAGGAGGTTCCAATTCGATCACTTCACCTAACTTGCCCTCGAAGATTCCTATTCCACTTTGAAAGCAGAGATCTACTCGCTCAGGTAAGATGGCCCGATCTTCTGGACTGGGCTCTTGCAATTCATATTCTGCCGCCCACATCGAGGCTGTGACTTCGCCTCGTTTAGACTCTATTTCTGCTAACGATAGCCATCCGTCCGGCGGTGCCGAGCTTTCCCTAAAACACCATTCGTAGATCGGCCATCCATTTTCGGCTGCGCGACGCTTTACTTCCGTGAACGTCCCGTCAGCGTAGTGGTGTGTAGAGGACATTACCGTCTGCTTGGCGATGCCGCGCCCTTCCATCGGCTGACCCATTGCAGCATCGAACACTTTCAACTCCATTTCATCGACTTCATCAAGTCTCATTCTTTGGGGATGAGGGCCGCGCGCTGACTTTGACGACGCCATCAGGGCAGTGACACGCCCTCCGCTTGAATAAACAGTCCGTCTCTGCGTGTTCTCTTCGTCACCGGCAAACTTTTGCAGATACTCCAGCACACGCGTTGCTTGCTCTCCTGAGCCTCCCAAAAGGGTTACGTCAGCAGACAGTACAGACGCCTCGCAATGTCCCAGGAGCGCAAGCAGGAAGGACTTACCGCCAAATCCTCGAGACGCCTGCCACACGGTTACGCCATATCGTGCAAAATAAGCGTCCGCAAAAGCGCGGAAGGGGGTAGTGTGATTTGGACAGACTTGAACGTCAGGGATCTGAATGTCGAACTTATCGGCGAGAAATATCTTTAGTTCTGTGTCTTTGCGGAGAGAAACTTGATTGGTCTTAGTTAACCGCTTCGCTTTCAGTTTCAGCAGTAGCAGTTCCTTCGCTTCCGGTTCCAAGGAGCGCCAGCTCCCGCTCAATATCGGCATCAAGTTGGTTGACATCTAATTGAACTTTATCAGTTAACTTCCCATACATTGTATCGAGCACTTCTTTAATTGCCGGAACATCACCTTGTCTTGCTTTGGTAATTAATGCTAACACTACTTCGTCTTCAACCGTGCCACGCTGCTTTAATTTGGTAAGCGGATTCTTAATATCGATCTCGGCTGTGAGCCACTTTTTCAGGACTGTTGAGCGACTTTTTGAGCCTGGAGGTCGGCCGCGATTCTCCGGTTGATGCTCGCTGGTAAACGGTTTTGCGCCTTTGGGCGTTTCTCCTTTCTTGAAGGGCATGATATTTCGTTTCTGTTTCGTTTTCAGTCAGTGGGGCGTTGGGTTATGGCTGCACTCATCTTACCGATTGGGTAATTACCTGATACTCGTAATACGGTAGAAGTTGATAAAGAAAATGGTGATTAGCGCTAGTGTCATGATTCAAGCATCACTTCACTATCACATTAACTATCTGAGAGCCACACGGTCCACTAACCGTAACACTCCCTGACTTCTTCTTGGATTGCAATTGAAACTCGACAATCGCGCCGGTGGCAGTTCCTGGATTAATCGACTTCGAAGCTGGACTAACTGTTATCTGCCCAGTCACGGAGACTACTTTGATAGTAGTCGGCCCTGTCAACCCTGCAAGATTAACCACCAGTTTCCCGCTACTCCATTGAGAGAGTGTGGACGGGTTGACGGAGCATGACATCGTACAGGGCATCGGGACGGGTGTAGGTGTAGGCGTTGGTGCAGGAGTTGGATCCGGCGCTGGAACCGGAACGGGATCCGGAGTGGGCGTAGGAATCGGCCCGGGCGTTGGTTGCGGATCGGGAACAGTCACAGAGACTGCTAATTCCACCATAAACACATCCCGCCGCAGTTCCCCATCTTCGCCTATTCCGAATGAGCCGCCCATGTTGGATGTAAACACAGCCCTTCTGCCATCAGGTGAAATCACTGCATGTGGCCCATCCCAGAACGACTGATACTTTGTGCGATGATGACAGACTCTATAAACGGTTCCTTGGCCATCCGTTGCAATCAATAAGATTTCGTTATCCCACGGTCGCCATGTGTCCGTGTTTCCCGCCTCTCGATACGCGCTAACTAATACCGGTTCGTTGGTGGTTGGCTGAGCGTTGTTCCATGACAGGTGTCCGTCTTGTCCGAGATTCACGCCGGGGATTGGAGCACGCGCCGGCCGTATCACTGGAGAAATGAGGTTCTTTGGCGTTCCTGAGCCATCAAGCCGACGATAGACGAACTGCATATCATCCCACTCGGAACCATCTGGATAGGCATCCTGGTTAACAAGTGCCCCAAAGCCACCTACTTTATGGCCTCCCGCTGCGACTACGATCCGCATCGCGGTCCCGTTATCAATGTCCCATACAATCAGCCCGACTCCTGCGGCGGTGATGACCGCATAGTTTCCTCCCTTGTCGAGTCGGACGTTATGTACGCCGAATCCCCATGAGAAGTCTTTGAAGGTTAATGTAACTCCGTCAACCGTGCCACTCACGGTATCGAGAGTGCGGAGCTTCGTGCCGTCCCATAAATAAACGTGAGTACCAAGATCCTGCTTGCCATTCCCATATGTCACCAATCGGCCATTGATAGCAGGGCTGACTTCGCCAAACGCTGGCGTTGGGAATGCAACGATTTCATTCACATCCATTGCGCGGAGGTTGTAGGCCACGAGACGTGCACCATCTTTGTGACCGTAAAGAATGTCCAGATCCGTATAGCTGAAACATGGGCCACCAATCGATAAGCCATGCCAGTTGTTTGGAGTTGGCAGTTTGCCGTTCAATCCAAACGGCACCCACTCACCACCTAAACCTTGAACGATAAACGCTGTGCCGTCTTTATTCCAGGTGTTTTGTTCTCCACCTGAGCCGGTCATCCATGAACGTGTCGGCGCACCTATGGACTTTGAAAACTCCTGATCAGTGACGCGCGTGATCTTCGTTCCAAAGACTGGATCGATGTAAGAACTCCCGGCAGCACCAAGCGCAGGCAAGGAAGGTTCAGGCAAAATGTTTCTATCTGTGCGTAAGGTATAAGTGGTCATGCGGCGGATTGTATTACTTTGTTGCGGTTGTGTCGAGAAAATGTGGCACAAACCTTTTTCATAGCCGGTCTGCCTCGCTGTATGAGATGCCCTTGAGATCTAAGAGAGCCTTAAGTTTCCGCTCTTGGTTCTCATGGTGAGAGAGACGAACGCCGAGTAATCCATTGGCTTCTCTGGAATCAATTAGTTGCCCATCTAACTCTTCGGCTTTATTCCGCCACCATCGAATCTGCGTACGCAGTTCTTCCTCGCGCTGTGCCCATTGTTCGCGGCGCTGCTCTGCCTTATCGATTACGACTTGGATTTCACGAAGCGTTTCTAGCCCAACGCTGGTTTGGGAATTTTCAGCGGTGACGTGAATTTGCTTAGTTTCAGCTCGGAGTTTATCAATCTCGTGAGGCTCGCGCCTTCGTCTAGTCAACCATCCGCCTACCCATCCAACAGAACTTGCTAGCACAATCCACAGGACTTGTGCGAGGCTGTGAGGAATGGAAGGAACGTCAAGCTGCATCTTTGGCTACTCATCATCCAAGATCCTACTAATTGTCTTGACGCCCTTATTGATTTGATCGTTGAGCGTTCGCGGGGTCATTACTTCAAACGATGGCCGCACATATCGTTCCGGTTTATCGGCGCGCGGATAAATGTCGCCACCGTTATATTGACTGGATTCCTTAGCTAATAACCGATTGAAGGGGAGTTTTTTGTAGGACCACATAGGGCCAAGACACGCTGCCTCAGCCTGTTCCTTTGTCTCGAATATGCCTTGATCTTCCCACCACGAAAAAGTAATTGTCTTACCGTTGATCGTTACTTCCTTGGCGGCCGGGATTTTCATGCACTGGAAGGAAAACCGTAGGAAGGGGAGATAAACGAATCTGAAATACCACTTGCGCCACCACGGCGAGCGTTCGTCTAGCCCGTACTTCCTTGCCCTAACGGGCCAAACTTCACGAACAGGATCGGAGTGGCGCTCAGCGGCTACCATTTGTCATCCTCCTGATGGCGGGGGCGGATTTTTCCCTGGTGAATCTACATCACCTTGGGGTTTCACTGGCGGGCCTTTTGGTGCGGGTGTATCGGGTGCCGGCGCGGGAGCGGGCTGCTTTGGTTTCTCTTGTTCCTTTTTCTTGTCTGCCATTGTTCTTAACCTCCTGCGATCTAAATCTATTTCAGCTTCGCGTGACATTAGACTGCCTTGAATTCTTTCTGCGGTCAATCCCTGTCTGACCTGTCAACTCCTTTCCCCTTAGGAGCTACTGACCTAGATCATTAAAAAGAACTGACCGCAAAAACTTACGATTGGGTTAGCCCATGCTCTTTTTCAAAGGCAATCAAAGCGCGTGTCGCAGTTCGTAGCTTCAACAAACTGTCGCATACCCGATGCTGCCACGCCCACTCGCCCGGCTTGAAGTATTCGGCGTTATAGGCCTTTGATGCTTCGACTACTGTGTTCTTTAGCCGCTGGTGCTCAGCGCACAACTCTGCGTCAGCCGCCGCTACGCGCCTACTCTGATCTACCGTGAGAACGCCCATATGCTTTCAATGTCCTGAATTAACTGACTTGACTTAGGTTTGTTCGCCTACTCGGATCAGGACTCCTCTCCCTTTTTCGTTTCTGCGCTCTTGGCGGTACTGCTTACCAATTGAACTCCGGTGATCTCCAGATGAGGCTCCCGCGCTTCCAGCTCTGCAAGTCGAGTAATAATCGGTAAGGCCTCCGCCGCCAACTTCTCCTGCTCCGTAACGTGGGGGTTGTGCGATTCGGTGCGTTCTGTTAGGAAGCGTTGTAATCCAGCCGGCATCGGAGCACCAACTTTTTTTACCTCTGCGAGAAGAAGGTCAGGAGGCCTAAACTCATCGGACGGATGTGTTAACAGTTCTACCAGTTTACGCTTCATTGCTTCTGCCATAGGAAGCATTTCCTGTTTCAGGAGCGCAAGTGTTTGAGTGTCTTCCTTGCTGGCCTTCTCCAACTCGCCGACCCGATCCAGTAACACCTGATGCCCCTTTGCGATAGTTTCCGCACGTTCCTTTTCTCGTTCTGCGCGATTGCGCTCCTCCTCCGCTCGTTCGCGCTCCTGGTCGGCTATTTCCTTTAGACGTGCTGTCTCCTTTTTTGTGGCATCATCCTCGCGCGCCTTTTGCTTAATGTTTAGCCGTCTCTGAACCATCCACACAGCAAAGCCAACTATGGTTACTACCGTTAACCACACAACCGACGCAAGGCTTGGCATTATCTTCAGCGGGTCTCCATTCATTCACCACATGCACAGCTTTCAATACTTACCATTCACCATTGACGTGATCTTATCGTTCGTGTCGTTTACCGTGGCCTCAGTCTGCTTATGCTCTACATGGCTCCAGTAACGGCTGAGGACTGCGACCACGATGATCGTCAGGTTAGTGATGAGTGCGATGATGGCGACGTCGCTCACTTAATAACCTGCGCGAGCGTAACCAATGCTAAGCCCAACGCAATACATCGCACTCCGCTGACTCTTGGGTGGTCTATCACTCCACCCAAGAAGCAGACGAAGGCAATCACGTAGAGTAATAGTTGCGCGTTCCCGGCCATTGCTTAGCCTTCCACGGGTGGTTCTTCAGTCAGCCCGCCGAACGAGATTTTTACATCACTGACAGCGGCCGGATCGCCGGTCGTTACCGTGAAGTCCGCCGCGCCGCTGCCGAGAATATCACCCTTCTTATTTGTAACTGTCGCGGTCATAGAGGCGACGCCCGGTGAGCCAAATGAAACGCTGCCGGAGTTAGAGCCTTCGTCAAACGAGACTGCGACCACGTTTTCATCGCTTGATTCGACCTTCACGCTTAGGCCAGAAGTGTCAGGGATGGGTTGCCCTTCAGCGTCTGTTACCGCGCCGATGGCAATTGAGAACGGTTCTGATTGATGATCATCAGCTACTTTAAACACGAATTTGACCTCCAGTGGTTCGGGCTGCGGTTGCGGCAGCGGTTGAATCTCAGCGATGGCTTTCGCAACCTGTTCAAAGCCCGCTTCAATTGAATTTCTTATTTCAGCTTGCCACTTACCAGTGTTCTCTGAAAATGAATCTAACGCAAGTCGTAAGCGATAAAGTTCGTATGGGAGCATCCTGTCAGAAGACACACTTTTAGTGTTCTCCTTGTACTCGCGTGCGGCTGTCTGCTCTGATGTCTCAGTCATTCTAGGCATGGATGCGTCCTACTCGTGGCCCAACTTCTTTAGATCCTCATTCGCTGTCTTTGCTTCCGCATAAGCCGCTTTGGCATCGGCCAAAACCTCACTCCGCGTTCTCCCGGTCGCGGCTCGGCGTCGTTCGATTTCTGACTCTGCAATATCCAACAGACGCCCGGCTAGAGTGCCAATTTCAGGATGTCCAGTTAATCCGCCAAGTATAGGGAGCGCCCTCTCAAGACCGTCAAGAATATCGAATAGATTAATCGGCATTATTGCACCACCTTTTCAATCGCGGATATGTGCTTGTTGAGGTCACTGACAGCCTTTTGTGCTCCGAATGGAAGCAAGTCCGCAACGATGTCCGTGTAAAGCTGGCGCAACTCGCTGAGATTCTGCCGCACGAAGGCGAGATCTGACGGCGGAAGCGTACCCTGTGGATACTTTGCGTCAAGCTGAATCAGGATCTCATTGAACTTATTGCCCTTGTCGCCTATGACGCCAAGCTTCACCGCGATCTTGTCCTTTGCCTCGAGTGGAATTTTGCCAGCTTTGAAGAATTCAGCAACTACCCTGTTAGCCGTCAGCGTATCATGGGCCAACTCGTTAGACGCGCTCGCCATGTGGTCAAGATCGCTGGAAGACGGGCATGCCGTGGTGATGAGAACAATGAGAATTAATGGAATCAGCTTGCGGGAATGTCTCACTTTAGCCTCCTGCGTTAGTGCGCTCCAGCGCGTTCTTGTTGTCTGATTGCTGCGCCGCGATTCTTACTTCCGGGTTACTTGCACCACCCTGGATCCGCTCAGAAACTCCAGCGATGATTAAGCCTGTGATTGTAACCACTGCGGCTATCCACTTGTACTTCTCCGGTAGATGCGTGAGGACGCCTGAAGACTCCAGCGTCGCGACGGTCGCGCCAATGATCGCCAGCACAGAGATAAGTCGGCCCTTTGGCCCATAGGTCAGATTGCCGTCCATCAGTTAGATTCTCAAGAAGGGTATAAGCGACTGAGGCGGGGAAGGAGTTATTTGCCTAAACATTTCCCCGCACGAATCGCAAGCGACTCTCTCAGACGCGGACTCCATAATAGCACTAGCACAGTACTTGCTGGCAAAGAAATTATTTAAGCCGCTTCTAGACCATGTACGGATAGAGTTCCGAGCACATGCCGCAGACATGGTTTATGATTGCTTCCCGCTTTAGGCATTTGACGCAAGTGTGCTCAACGCTCAACTCGTAGTTTTCGGCTTCATCAAAGTCTTCATCATCGTACTCGCCACCGTTCTCTTCCCTTTGCGTACAGACGAGACAAAATTGGCCGGGATGTGAAACACGTTCGGGGCATCCTAAGTTCGCGCATTCAAACACGTTCTACTCCCTCCGCATTCTCCAGCAACTCCGTGAGTCGTGATAGTTCATCCTGTGATAGTTGATTCTCAGGGCAAATAGGTATTTCGCGGTCGCCCCACCAATCCTCAAATGCCGCTCTACGTCCATCGGGCGCTTCCACGGAGTTAATGTAATCGAACGAATCGCAATCGTTGAATACTTCCAGTTTCCAGTCTCCGATCCAAAAGCTTGCATCTCCAGCATAAACTTCGTGCCACGCTGGACCAGCACACTTTACCGCCAAGTCGCCCGCAATGGCCGCTCGTAGCATCGCTACTATTTCATCAACTGGTATCACTTAAATGCCTCTAGCGCTGCTCGACAGATTGCCTCAGGTAAAGTCGCCGCTTGTCCGTATCCGCAACAACTCAAACGAGCACCCAACGGTTTGCCATAGATCCATAATTCTAAGATGACTTCCCATTCATCGTCATCTTCGTCACCGTGCTGAATGTCTATCTTCCACTTCGCGGTAATTAACTTCTCAACTACCTGCATTGCGGCTTCAATGGATGATGAGAAGTGCCAAATTTCTGACCTGTAATTGTGGCCGTCAGGCGGTATTCCCGTCCACTTAAAGGGAAGGCGACTAGTGGCCCTGTTGTATTGAACCTTTCGCCAGCCCATCACCAGCTCGGCAATAGTTCCGTCGAGTTCTCTTCCACTTAGTTCTTTGGTTGACTCAGGCATGATTCATCCCCATTAACCATCGTCCGCATAAGAAACAGATGCGACACTCAACCCGATCTTTAACCATCTTTGCTGTATCACAGGCTTGTTTCATTACTTTCAATTCCCCGCTTCCCGCAGAGCTAGAGCAACTTTATCAACCGCTGCCCCTAGTTCTACTCCTATAAAGTGAGTAACAATGAACGCTAGTAAAATTACTAAGCCCAGTTTGACCGCGTATTCAAGTAAGTTATTTGATGTAGTTGTCATTGAGATTTCTCCAGTCGAAACTCAGCCGTGATGATGTCGGCCACCTGCGTCAACTCCGTGTCTGTCGGATCGGCTAAGAGCATGTTTGCTTCGCGTAATCTGTTGACGGCACGGCCTGCTCGCTCGCTTACACCTGAAGTAGAGGGATGAATCAAGTCGGCGCGGACGTACGCGACCCTCATGTTCTGAGGTGGATCGGGAAACATTCGTGCGCCTGTTACTTCCCAGATACCCGAGCCGTTGTCTATCCAAATCCTTTCCGGTGCTTCACCTTCACCTGTAGGTTGGGCTGCGTCGTTGTTAGTCTTCACGATTGTCTCCGTCCGGCAAGCACCAAAGCCTCGTCTGCTTTAACGCGCCAGTCTTCATTCAGTCCATTAGGAACTAAAGCGATCTCCACTAAGTCTGCCAGCTCGTTCATTGCCTTGAATCGCGAACGTGAGTTCTGCTGATTTAGCTTGTTACGGGTAATCAGCCAAGTCACGCGATCCGCTACGGAGTTCGTGCCGATAAATACGTCTTCTGGCACGTTAGCTTCGTTTAGCTCATTCTCAATACGTCGTAGTTCACCCTTGTCGCCCATTGGTGTCTCCGCCATTTAGTTAGCCGCTGCTTCCTCAGGTACGTCTCGTTCTCTCTCGCCTTGCTGTGGGGTGGTTAACTTCGCGTGATTTGAATTAAGCGCTCCGATACTTCGTGTGGTTGCGCCGGTGGCTCAGTCATGTTCGTTACCTCGGAGTTCGCTGACGTATTTCGTGTAAGCCTCTTGATCGAGTTCAGCAAAATCATACTTTTGATGATCGCAGTAGTGACGCAGATCGGCAAGGATCTCAGTCACCGCGATCCTGCCGTGAACTTCGTATAGTCGGATTAAGTTCTCGACTACGCTCACCCGCTCGTAAGTGCGGGCAACCCTCGCTTTGTTAGGTTGCGCCTGTGGTGGATTACTCGTCATGGCTGCCTCCAGTGTGTCGGCGTGTAATAAACGTACATTGCGTCCGGTCCACATCCGGTCCACCAAAGACGACTGTGAAAACAAAGCTTCTGCTCGTTGCGTATACCGTTGTCGTCGTCGATCTTCGTCATCAGCATGACATTCTCGGGAGGCAGTTCATCAGCCAGCGCGATCCAGCGTTTCAGTTCACTCTTATTTAGCATTCTGTGTTTCCCTCTCCCTCTCAGTGTGCAGCGGCGGTTAGTCAGCAAGTAGCTTAGTCAGATCACGGCATCGATCAGAAAGCCGCAGCGCTTCTGTCTTTGTTAGTGGCCGTCCATGTCCATACGCTGATAGGTTGCTATCACAGTCCGCTAACACGTCTTGAAGCTCTGCAAGCCCAGCGTCTACATTGTGCAGGGCCAGATTCACGTCTGTCTCGTTTGAACGGCTTCCGATTGCCAGTAACACATCACGGACAATTGACTGTGCCAGTTTACTTGCCATCTACTTCTCCTTCTTCTCCACATGTATCATCACCGGAATCTGCCCGTTCAACGCTTTCACTTACCACTTCAACGGAATGCGCCCCTGTGGCTTTAGCAACGGCTTCTTGCTCTGTCGCCGCACTCTTCACCCAAAATTGCTCACGCATGATCCGGGTGACGCGCCAGCTTGTTATGTTCGGGTTGTCAGTCATCTAAAGATCCCCTTCTTCTCTACGTGCGGATAAAGTAGTATCACGAATTTCCATCATTGCGTCCGCTGCTGCGTAAGCGTATTATCGCGTCCGTTCGAAAATGCGATTGGCCCGTCTTCCAGGTCGAGACTTATGACTGCCGACAACGCAAACGCAGCGAACAAATCGCGCAGGGGCAATTCCACTGTTAAAGCGACGTCAGACTGCGCGTTGTGCGCCGGCGTCTCTTCGGCTCGAAAGTGATCGACGGTTCCTGTTATCTTCACGTTGTCAGCCATTGATTGCCTCCGTTAGGTGAAACGTGATAGGTCGCACGTTACGGCGTTTATCGTAGTCAATCATGAAGTCGATGGCGATCTGCGGCGTGACAAATATCTTGCTGTTAATCGTGATGTAGAAAGCATCAACGTCAACCTTAGTCGTATGGAATACCCGCCGTAGGGCCAGCGCAATGGGGCAACGCTTACAGGAATGCGTATAGCCGTTGTCGATGTTTCTTTGCGTCACTGTCACGCTGTACTGCTTGATCTTGCTCGCCATTTGGTAGTCCCCAACTCTCTTATCCTTTAGATCGATCCTTATGCTTAGGGATTGGCTTGCGGTTGGCTCGCCACTTCTCAAGCGCTGCCTGTCCAGACTCTACTGATTCAGCCCGACGTGGACGATCCCAATAGGGACTATTGCACTTGGCGCATCGATCCGGTTTCTTTTCGGATTTAGGCCACCATTGATAGCCACAGCGGAAGCAAGTCAGTTGTTTAAGAATGGTGGTGGTCATTAAAGTTTACCTCTGCCTTGACAAGCATCAAGAGTTCAATCCGTGATCAGTAATATACTCCGCAATGTCTTGAGCGATCAGTGTGGAAAAGTTCTACTATGTGCGACTTTGGCGTCATATATATCTTCAAACAGAACCGACTCAAACGCGGCTTTAGCGTCATAGTCGATCTCACCTTTGAGCGGATGATTAATATCGCCCGTGCTCTTGATTGTGAATATGGAGCCGTACAACTTCCGCAGTTCCATTATCTGGCTAAGCAAGGTGTCTCTTTCGGCTTTTAGCGTGTTCGGGTTAATAGGCATAGTCGCTGTTCCGTAGTCCCTCCCGTTTCAAGATGAACGAACGATAGCACGTCTATATAGTTCTGTCTACAGTCTTGTGGGATTATTTTTAGTGTGGTGGAAGGGGCAGAACTGCTTGGCTAGAATGTCCTCGCGTACTGCTTCTATACCCGATTACAGGCAGGGCAGCGCGGTCTGGCGGGTTATTGCGTTTCAGTTCGCCCCTTCTCTATCTTGTATGACGCTAGATGGTGAAACATTACAAGGTAGTGAGGTAAGTTTACCGCTCTCTTTGGGCAGATTCTTATCCGCAAGCTCGGCAGCAAATACAAATTGTTCAATGTGAGCCATTAGGCGTGAGATCCTCTCTGCGCGATCATGGTGTTGGCTTCTCCATGATTCGGATGTCGCCCTTTTTTCCGAATTGCATGAGCTTCAATATGGTCTGGCATTCAGTTCGACCGATTTCAACGTAGGACTCTCCCTCGCCCTGGACCGCATTAATAGTTTGCTTGATTTCATCGATATTCTCAGACAAGCAATCATCTTGAACCGTAGCGATCAGAAACATTCCGTTCTTCTGATAGCCATAAACGATTTTCATTGTTTCTACTCCCACGGCATACGCTCCTCTTGCTGAAATAACTCCGGTTGCTCATTCGGATCGCTGACCAGGATTTCCTCAATTGTGACCTCAACTCTGGACGGATGCCCGTATCGTTTCTTTAAGTCTTCATCAACGATGCGCGCGTCATCTGAAAAGACATTCCCCGCTTGTGTTAATCCATCCTCAACCGGCCGGCTGAGCTTGAGCACGTCTGGAGGGCCGATAGGGAACTTTGGAGAACTGGCTTTCAACCTGTTTGAATTAGCGCCAGTACCATAGTGACCTTTTGGACGCGGTAAGTAGAAGACAAATCGCACAGCAACCGGCCCATCGAAGCGCGGCCCACCATATTCTTCTCTTGCGGCTTTGCTGACGTGTTTTTTCCATTTCTCAGCCCTTGGGTTTGCGTCCTTCACAGAGACTACTATGCCGCCATTACCGCGACGGTAGGGATTCTTATCCTTGTCTAATGGCACTAGCGCCCGCTTGCTTCCTCCAGGCTCCGGGACGCCTAGCACAACGAATCGGTAAGACCTTCCTACTTGAAGCGCTGGAGAGGCATTTTGCGCTAAAGACGTACCATTTAGCGGTGCTTCTCTTTTTGCTTTGTAGTCAGCGAGATCTTCTTCGCTCCATCTTGCAGTCATCGTTTTACGCTACTCGCTTTACTCGAATTCCCTTAACGCCGTTTTTGATCCTCGTGCGCGTCTGCACCTTCAAGCCAAACCTGCGAGCGAACATGTGGACGTTCGCCTGTCTTACTTGATCTAGGGGAAGCCACAGTTGCTCGGCAAGCTTTAACTCTACAATCTGAGTTGAGATTATTCCTTTGCGTGGATGATAGTCTCTAATCATTTTGCTATAGGTCTTTCAGCCGACCGCTTACCGTTGCGTTTGACGGTCGGCTTCCAGACCCGCACTCCCACAGTCATTCAGAATTGTTATGCCTTGCTCTTGCGGGAATCAGACTTCAACATGGAGGCTCGTTGTCTGCTGGAGTAGTTGAGCGATGATGCGCGTGCAGTACGGCGGTAGCTCGCTACGTTGCTTGATGTGGCCCGAAACGCATCGGCGGTTGCGGCCCCAACGTAATCCGCGACATTATCAGCCTTAAACCCGACTTTACCCGCTTCTGCGAAAGCATCTTGATTTGCGCCTAGGTATACGAACTGCCAGTTGTAGGTATGTGACTGGTGTTCGATCATCTGTCTGATGCGCGACTTGTCGAACTGATGGCTGGCGTTCTCCTGTCCGTCCGTGATTACAACAAACACAATTTTGTCTGGTCTATTCGCCTCTGGAATCGCCTCTAGTGATTTGCCAGTGCTTTCAATCGTCTTCCCGAGCGCGTCAAGCAGTGGCGTCATGCCGCGCGGTTGAAATGTTCCGCCGTTTAGATCTGGCACGGACTTAACTGGCGTGAATTCCTGTAACGTGTCGATACTTTGCGAGTCGAATTGAACCAACGATACGGAACAGTTATCCCCTGCCTCTTTCTGTTCTTTAATAAAGGCGTTATAGCCGCTGATTGTCTCATCCTTTACCGACTCCATTGAACCAGACCTGTCCAGTAATACGGCGATATATGTAGCGTCTCTCATTTCTTTGGCTCCTTATCCTTGACGTAATTGGTGACGGCACGCAGGCCGTACGAACTGAGCACCTTTGGCCCCGGCGCACGCCGACGCTTTAACACATCGCATAAATATTGCTCCGACAGATTGAGCCGTTCAGCCAATGCCTTCTGTGACCCTGCCCTTTGAATGTCGCCCTCAATCTGCTCAAGTAGTTGGTCGATAGTCAGGTGTCTCATACGCGGATAAGCGTACTACTCGGCGTTGGCTGTGTCAATCTCTTGCAGAACTTCCTTTGCAAACTTTTCCACGTAGTACTTGGAAACAAGCGTCATCATTTCATCAAGCGCGGCCAAGGTTTCTGGAGAGACATGCTCTGATACATTCGCTTCTGCTCCGCATGGTAGTAGTACTCTCATGCTGACGCTGGCCTTCGCTTTTGTGCTGCCCTAGCCAATCTTTTGTCCGCCCAACGTTTGAAGAGCCAAAGCAGCGCGACGGACAAAGCTTTCATACTCTGATTCCCGCGCCTGCTGGGCAAGTTCGATCTTTGTGTCGAGCTCAAGTAAACGCTTTCTTTGTCGTGATGTGCGGTTCCGTTCATAGATATCCAGAATCGCGTCCCGTTCAATAAAAACCTTTTCCAATGCGAGCGTGATCGGCGTGTGCGGCAAGGGCCGCCACGCGCGTACGGGTGCATCACCAAATCCACGCCAATAACCACGGCCAGCGTAAACTGCTTCGCGCACGAACGACTTGCGGCCCACACCTTTAACCGTCAGAACGGGTACGCCGATTTGTGGAAGCCTGCCCGGTAAAAAGTTCCACGTACTATGATGGTTCATATAGCTTTCTCCCTGCTCCGCCTCCGCGCCAATTCGTACGTTTCGCCGCCTAATAGCCCTTGCGCCTGTGCTTGTTGTCTTCCTTCAACAGTATGGTGCGCTCGATCATGGTGACGCCTTGGTCCGCTACAAAGAGCAGCTCCATTTGAGAGATCCAAAACAAGATCGGGTCGCTGTGAACGTTCATTAATGTGATGCGCGTCGAGATTCTCTTCTCCGCGTACACGGCAGCGCTCTCCTGTTTGTTGGTCTACCCACTGACATTGATAACCGGATCTCCTCAAGACTTCATTACGCCAAGCCGTTTCTTCTGGCGTCATGCGATGAGGTCTCATGCGTGAGCGTTTCAAGCGCTTAGTGCCGCGCTTCATCGGCTTGGTACTCCGCGCCATCTGAGAGCGAGCTAGTGGTTTGTAAGAAGCTTTAGCCGATTCGTAGGATTTAGAGAAACTCACTGGAACTGTAAAACCTCCTGCCTGAGCCTGTTAGCCGCGATCTCACAATACGCTTCGTTCAACTCGATGCCGATGGCCCGCTTGCCTTGATCTTTAGCGGCTCGTAATGCGGTGCCAGTGCCGCAGAATGGATCTATTAGTGAGTTCGTTGACAGAAGGGACGCGCAGCGTGCCATGATCGGATATGGCGTGTAACCCGGATGACCGAATGTTTCTTCGCGAAAGAAATACCCTTCACCTTTCAAGCGAATATCCGACCAAACATCCGGCATACATCGCAAGGGCTTACCGACTAACAAAGCCGTCTCAAATTGATCACTCCATCCTTGACGAAACGGGCCCGACGCTCCGCGAAGAATTACAATCATGTGCGCGTTTGGGAATATGTCAGTGAACAACCTCGCTTTGTATCGAGGCGCGATCCACGCTTGGTTGTCAGCCGCATTCAGGCAAAGTGCCGCGACCTCGCGCATGAAAACCTCGTACTCCACCTCTGGCATACCGTCATCATGCTGGCCATAATCTTTTTTCACGTTGTAAGGCGGATCAGTCAGAACTAGATCAACGTTCGGAAGATGCGGCAGCACGTCGCGGCAATCGCCGTGATAAATCGTGATGCCCGCCTCCTCATAATATGGTTTCATCCGCGCATCCCCTTCTTAATAAACTGAAGTGCTACCCAAGCTCGTGCCAAACTCCAGCTATAGCACAGAAACTCTCTCCCTCTATAGACAGCAAAGGAGAGGGGTTTTGATCCGTCATAGCAAGGATATCTTTGTGCGATGATGTAGTAGCGCTTTCTTCGCATGTCGATCCTCAATGTGTGCAGTTGCGAGCACCCTTTGCGTTGCCAGCTTCGTCACGTACAACTACGGTGCCGGTGTTAAAGCAGTCGGGGCACACCTCTGCTGCTGTCAACTTTTCCCAGTCATTATCACAGTTGGCTTTTGCCTTTTCTGCGCGGATAGTGGCGGCACGTTCGCGGATTTCTGCAACAACCGGGAAGAACCTTAATTCATCGCCGCATTTATTGAGCGCCTCTTGCAGTACTTCAAGTGGAATGTCGCATAACTTGGGCGCATAGGCCCGATAGGTCTTCGTTTCAACTTCACCGCGGAAGAGCGCTGAAAGGTCTGTTAGCATTTCCACGATGCGTGCTTTAATTTCGCCAGAGTTCTGATTAGTGGATGACCTCATTTCTGTACTCCGCTGCGACTGTATGACCGTTCTCTACGCTTCGATCTGTCTTCGTGGCCGCAGTCCGGTTGCCTCGCGTGATCCAGGGTCCAATTTCTTTTCGGACGGTCAGCCAGCTAACGTTAGAGCGCCACTTTTCCGCAAAAAGCGATTCGTAGCATTCTTTTAACACCGGTAACGAATAACCGTTATCAAGTAGCCACTTGATCGCCGAACCTTGGGCACCGCCGTCGCTTATTCGATGTCCTTTCAAGTGCTCATAATGAAACTTCATTAATTCGGAGTTGTCATTCCCACGCTGTTTCTCGGCTTGCGTTTTAGGCGTTCTTGCGGTTTGCCCAGTCTTCAGACGGACCATTTGTTGCACGTTTAGATCCAGTACGCTCCGCATGATTTCATCATTTGAGATTTCAAGCTCCGCTACGAGGCGCGTCATACTCCCTACCTCCCGCCGGGCGATCTGTTTCTGTTGAAGGATCTTATTTAGTCGATTCAGGGTTTTGGCTACGCTCGCTGTTAAAATTACGAGCGCTTGCTTTTCGGGGGATTCGCCCATGTATCGTTAGTTTCTTTCGTTGCCTGAGATATTTAGAGCATAGCCCCTTGTTCGACAGTTTACGCAGCTGGTAATAGTGTAAATGCTTCCGATCTCATCTTTTCAAGTTGCTGAATTGCGGGAGCACCATCTTGTCTTGCCGCGTCCATTAGAATTGGATAGCCACTCTCGATCGAGTGTAAACATTCTTCTCGCGTTGCCTCTCTGCCTTCGCGCATCCATAGCGTACGGACTGGATCTCCGACTCGGAACAAGATGCCTTTATTTCCGCGTTCCGATCCAATGCTGCCCTGAACGATTCGATACGAGTTTGTCACCCAAAGCAGAATTACTCCCGGTTGTCGATTAATGGGGCATCCAGCGGCATCAACAACCCCCTGCGGCAGGTTTGACGTGCGCCTTTCAGGCTCTTTGTTTAAGAGAAACGGGCAAGCGCGAGAGGACCATTCCGCGCATTCAAAATGAGACGGAGGCTCAGAAGAAATACGATTGATTGCACACATGGGACCAATCGGGAAACAGAGATTGACGCCAATCTGATCACCGCATATCCAGCACCTCTTCTCAATCCCCGCTTGTTTGATTTTGCCAGACCCGATTACACGAAAGTCGTAATGCCCGTCAACGAAAGCAACGAACCACGGCACCGGATAACCGCGTTCTATTGGACGCCGCCTGAGTCGCTTAGGAATATCAGGCAAGTCATTCCGATAAATCTTAACTTCCATCTTTCTTCTCCTTCTTCATATAGCACCAATTCTGAATGTGTCTTACTAGGAAACGGCTGATCGCGGTTCGCCCCTGTTCCGCCAAGTTTGAGCCAAGTAGGCAATGTTGGCGTAAATCAGGGAGCTCGCGTCAAACCCTTAGAAAATGCTATCGGCGAAAGTGTGTCCCACTGAGGTGTCCGTATGGTTTTACGCGCTGATTCGCGCTTGCCCTGCTCAGGTCATCCGGTCAGCAGGCTCGACGCTTGTTCAAGGCGGCGATGCGCGGTTCGCTCCATTACTGGAATGGCGGCAGACTCTCGCAGCTAATCAGCCAACTTACGAGAATTCGTTGGGCCTGTTTCATCCCGTCTGTTTGGTGCCGATAACATTTTTAATGCTTGGAGTTGAGGCGGGAAGTGACTCCCGTTTCAACTGAACGCCCTGAATTTAATTCGTGGTCTATTCACTTGTCAACAACTTTGTTTGTGTGGTATGTTTTATCCCACACGGTTCTTCCGTATCGACTGAACACGGCTTGCGCCTCTTCTTTAACTAGGAGAGGCGTTGTCGTTTCTATTCAAAATGCCCGCGAGCGCATCTGCTACAGAAGAAGATTAAGCAGAAGTAGCACTTGAAGCACGTGTGCAACCACACTAACTCCTTACACTTCCCGCATATTATGCGAGTCCGCGACATCACCGCCCGATCAATCTGTCTGAATCGAATGCGCGAATTGCGTTCTTCTTCTGATGTTCGATATATCGGCATCGCGGGGCTACTCCCCTAAGGATCTCCTCAGCACGTATCACAGACGCAACTATAGCGATCTTCCGTTGCGCCTCTGAATCCCTCTTTATCTGTTTGAGTGTGATTATGGTTGCCATCAATTGCGCCAACCGGACGCCCGCAGTAATAACAGCCGTCGATACATGGCTTGCCTGGATGTGGGCAAAACTCTTTTCCCCACCATCGACCACGAAGTTCTTTGTTTTCAAGTGAAGTGCTCATATTGCAAATCTCTAATTCCCTAAAGGATTTAGTTGTTCAGATGTTTTTGCCTTGAGTTTACGGATGAGGCGCTCGTAGTCGTCTACGTATCGATTCAGCATCTCAATTTCATAGTCAAGGCGCTCGCGCATTTGGATAGCACGGGCGCGCGCATCACAAGCCGACTCCAGCCCTTTTTCAAGGCGTTCAAGCCGGGCCTCATCCGTGAATCGGTCATCTATGATTGTAGGCACTTCAATCTCCTCCGATGGAAGCAGCTAAAGCAGTGTCCGTAGCGATCTCTGAATTCTGAGCGGACCCAAAGTCCGGCGGTTTCTGTTTTGATTTGCGCCCGGCACGCGCTACAGGCCTCGATGGTACGAAAGGGTGGTAGCCCGCGTATCCGGCAGATTGATCGTGAACGGCGTTCGATGGAGGAGCAAGACACACTGCGCCGCCTTCGGAGACGTGCGAGCACAATCCTGGAGCCACTACTGCCCCCGTTTTTGCCCCCTCCTTGGCATCAGGCGGGCTTGCCGCTGGTTTCTTTGCTGCTTTGCGAGGCGTAGGCGCCAGTTCCTTCTCAAGCGCGTTATGGGCTTCATGTAGCTCAAAGAGCACATCTTTAGCCGAGTTGAGTTGTGATTGTGCGGTCTGGACGCGAATACGCGCTGCTTCTAACCGCATCGCGGAATCATTCAGTATTCGATCTGCTTTCGTGACTCTTTTCATAAAGGATCCCCTTTTGTGGCCTTAGAGATTTGATTTCACGCTACACGAAATAATGACCACGCCCACCACCCGCCTTTTGTCTTGTCTGTCTTAATCCAATAGCCACCCTCACCGTCAACATCGGCTTGGCTTAAGTAGGGTTTTTGAGGATCGTAACGCTGGCCCTCATTGACTTCTAGTTTTTGCACGTCCGTAATATGATGAATTTGCCGCGCACTTAATTGCAGCATCCCGCGCCTTAGCTTTACCGGAATTCCAACCTTCGGATGTTCTTGTGTCATAGATTGTCTCTCACTTCACTAACTGAATTACTTTTCCTTTGGGAATTATATACTTGACTCCCGCACGAAAATATGAGACTATCAGGGCATCGAAAAGGGTTGCCAGAGCCACTAACTCCGACAACCCAAAGCCACAACCTGATTGACCGTGTTAAGGAGAAAATCAAGTCATGACTAAAACCGATTCTAACACCGACACCCGAACACTCGAAGGCGCTCGTTACGTTCTGACCGTCAAGAACAAAGATAATCCTCTGTACGACAAAGGCTCGTTTGCTGTGGGAGCTGAAGTCGTATGTCTCCGCAAGAGCGAGAGCGGGTACTATGTGCCCTGTGTTGCGTTTATCGTGAACTCCATGCCTCAGAGTCACGCTGGCCGGGTCACTGTTGACCTGTACGATGATAGAAGCGAGCGCGTCACAGTTAGCGTGAAGGCAATCCTCTGGAAGACGCCGCTTGCTCCCAAACAAACGCTTCACGAGAAAGTCTGCCAGCAATGCGGGAATCGATTTCCAACGCACGATGATACCCGATTGATCTGCCGTGCTTGCGAAGCCGCGAGGCTCGCGTTGCCGAAGATGAAAATTCCCGCCGTTACTATTCTCCCGCCATTCACGCCGGGGCCGTGGTTCTACGAGCGGGCGCACGGCTACAACGGATTCTTTATTGCGCGTCGAACGCCTAGCAGCGCATCGGGAATGAATGGCATAGCGAGCACCTACGGACACCCAGACGAAAAGGAAGTCGAAGCTAACGCGCGACTGATTGCGTCCGCCCCTGCGCTGTTCGGCGCTTTGAAAGGCTTGCGCCGGAATCACCATTGCTGGTGTCAAACGTGGGTCGGCGGTGAACATGAGCCTGAATGCGCTGCCGTTATCGCTGCGCTTGCTTTGGCCGAAGGGTCGGCAGAGGGAGTCGCCTAAATGAGCCGCTCGACAATCAGCACATTTCAACTGTTTGAAATGTTCCCGGACGCAGAGTCGGCACGGAAGTATCTCGAAGGCCGACTCTGGCCGAACGGCGTGAAGTGTCCGACCTGCAAAAGTGGCGAGCGCATCACGACGCGCAAGCGTGGTTTCTATCGCTGTAACGCCTGTCAACTCGACTTTACCGTCCGCACCGGGACGATCTTCGAGCGTTCGCATATCCCGCTGCACAAGTGGGTTTACGCGATGTATTTGCTTGTGACTGCTCGCAAGGGTATTTCCTCTATGCAACTCGCCAAAGAGATCGGCGTCACTCAGAAAAGCGCATGGTTCATGCTGCACAGACTGCGCGAGGCGTGCGGCAAAGACATTGACAAGCTCAAGGGCGTTGTCGAAGTTGACGAGACGTTTATCGGCGGCAAGGAAGCCAACAAGCACGCGAACAAAAAGCTGAACATAGGGCGCGGCGCAGTGGGCAAAACTCCGGTTCTCGGAATGCGCGAGCGTGGCGGCAACACGAAAGCCTTTGTGCTTGATGGTTCGGATCTCGGAACCATTCAGCAATGCCTTTTCGATAACATTGAGATCGGTTCCACGATTTACTCCGATGAACACGCGAGCTACACTGGCCTTGACGGGCTTTTCTACCGTCACTCCGCTGTCAACCATAGCGCCGGACACTTCGCGCACGGCCCTATCAACACGAACGGCATAGAATCGGTTTGGGCAGTTCTCAAGCGCGGTATCAACGGCGTCTTTCATCACATCAGCCCGAAGCACACCGAGCGATACGTTGACGAATTCGCGTTCCGTCTCAACGAGGGAGACGTAAAGCGTCATACCTTGCTCCGTCTCAACTCGTTTGTCGATAACGTTGCGGGCAAACGAATCACGTACAAAGAATTGATCGCAGAGGTTACGCAATGACATATCAGTTTCGATGGTCAACCCGCAGCATAAAAAACCCACACGGCCCTGCGCACACAAGAGCCACTCAGTACACGTTGATCTGTAACGGTTGCAACGAATCCATCCTGCGCGGTACACCGAGCAACGGCCCTGGTCAACGCTACTTTGTTCACATGGCGATTCACGATGCCCGCTACCACCTGCAACACTGCGCAGTAAACCCTATAGCTGCGAGGTTGCAACAATGAAGCAAGAGCCGCCCGAAGTCTTGAACCGGATCGCGGACGTAGTTTTGAACTACCGGCCAAAGGCAAAGAAGAAAAAACCGCGAAAACGGAAGCGCCCGAAAAAGGCCAAGAAAAATGGTTAAAGGGAGTCATCTATATAATTCCCTTTCCTTTACGTGCGTGAACAGCATTAGGCTTTCTCGCAAGCGCGATTGACTGTTCAAGTTGATTAGTTAGCGCTGGCGATTGATAGCCTGATATCCCCCGCGATTTGACCATCTCAACTTTCTGCGCTAACTCCTCGAGAAACGCTTTCACTGAGTTTTCAAGTGCGGAGGTCTCGCTTTCGTTTCGCCATACCCTATTCACATACAGTTTCAACTCTTCATCTAGCATGGCCGGTTGATAGCTTATGAAGTCGCACCACTCTCTATTCGTACAAGCAAGTCCTGAGTTAACCTGCGGTCGATACTCGCTAAAGACGGATTCCTCTCTCTCGCCACCTTCCCATAGTTTTATATGTTGCGCTGCGTCCAGATTCTTAATTTCAATTATTCCATAGTCGCCAACGTATCCATCCGGGCTCGCTCCAAATCGCTCAATGAACAGATGATGAATGAATCCGACTTGCACTACTTCGCGATCATAAAAAAAGGAGTAAGCCGCGCGGGCAGGAGTTTCCAATCTACGCCGCTCATTGAGCGAATAGATACTCTTGCCGTTTTGAGGCTGTCCCGTGAGACGCTCTGCCAGGAGTTGATCCATGTAGCGATCCCGATCAGATGACGACTTCCATTCCGTAACCACACCGTTCTTTTTTGTCTTTTGAACCAGTTTCGTTATGTCATGAGCGCGGCTTGCGGTGGCCCAACCACAGCGTGCTTGCAGCCACTCAGGATTGAGACTTCCATCATCAAGTTGTTGAGGAAGAGCGGCGGCGCACACACGGCAAACTTCTGTGCGGATCTCATATTCGTTGTACTGGCAGGCGCAGCCGCTCACGAGCGTTGCTCCCGGTCATTCTGATTCTCTGCGCGGGGCGTGGCGGCAAGTGCGTGTGGAATTGAATCGTATCCCTTAGCAACGGCTATCGCGTCATAGTACCGCCATAACTCGGCGTCGTTCGTGTCCTCTGCGCGGGTAAATGTCGGGGCGTTTTTATCAGGCAATTCTTGCGTCAGGATTTCGTTAAGTTGTTCTGGAGAAATCTGCCGCAGCGCTTTTGCGAGTCCATCGTCATCATCAAGGCAGTTAGTTGGGCCTTCACTTAAACCTATTTCCTCAAATCGCCGCATTACATCGTCAACATCTTCGCCACGCTCTAAGGCAGTTGGGCCACTATCGACGCGGATGTATTCAATCAATCCGATAACCTCGCCTGAGTCGTTCCAGAATGATCGATCCTGCGGGTCGATCCAGATTCTCTCTGGGGTTTCAGTAGCCATCACTTCCTCCGTTGTTGCGTTAGAGACGCCAGCGCGCCTTGGTACTGTTGGGCCGGCAGATCGCTAACCTTATTGATTTTATTCGCAGTAAGAAAGTCAGTATTACAGGTGCCACCTATTTCATCAATTAGCGCCTGTAGTGTTGCTTCCTGATCTTGGTTGACAGTTGCGTTCTTACTCCAGTGCTCCTTGTTCTCACCCTTTGATTTATCGCTGGCGCTTCGCTCAGCATCTTTTCTGTTGGCTAAGTTAATCTTGTCGATTGCATTGTTGTATTTGGAGCGCGGCAGACCGGCGAGATCCGCAATGCCGAATTGATCCAAGAGCCACTTGCGCCGCTCTGGACTAAACCCCTTCATCAGTTTTTCAAGATTCGATTTCTCCGCATCATCGATCGGAGGTCTAATCGGATTTCCATCGTTGTCGTCTTTATCAACGAGGAGCGGGATTGCAAAGATCATTCCCACAAACGTTCGGATCATGTAGGAGACTCCGCTCTTAACGGCTTGCGGGCCAGTCATTACCCCTCCCTGCTTCGGGCCGCTGCCGTCAATGGGCATAGGTAAACGGTGGCGCTTCGTGTAGCCATCCTCGTGAATAACATCGCAACAGCCCATCATCATGTTTGGACGTGGATCCGGCTCCGTGTCGAACGAAATCGCCAGCCCGTATTCTGTGAGTATGGGCGTCAGCATCTCATCAATCTTTGGATAGCTTGCATAACGACTGTTAGTAAAAGAGTTGAACTTATCCCAAGGGACAGCACGGATCTGCGGGCGCACCGCAATCATGGCGGCATCGTATGCCTTTTTGGCCTGGCGATCATCCCATTCAAACTTGAGATGCATGAGCTTTTCCAATTTCTCCGGCGACATGTCCGGGCGCTCCATGAATCTCTCCACCATCGCAAGAAATTCATCCTGCTGCTGTGGGCGCTCAAGCGCTAGTGTCTCTGAATCAGTTGTTGACATTTTTGCGCCTTTCCATATTCGCGATGTTAGCCCGTTTCCTAAGCCACTTTTGTGTGCAAACGGCTGATCCGAGAACCGCAAGGATGGCTGAGTCATCTTCATTGAACGGGCTGTGCTGACAGTGCTTCTCAATCCCGCGCTCATCTGAATAGACCACGCGAACAGTTATGTCCTCACCATAGAAATCAATTGCTAGATGGCATTCAGCGCATCTCATTTGGTTCCTCTTTTACTGCCTGCTTCTTGTACCACGTTAAGAATGCCGCCGCGCCGCCTCTAAACGGCTTGCCGTTATTTCCACTAACGATCCGCCAGCGTCCAGTGCTTGGATAGAAGTCAACCTTTGGATAACCCGTCATGCGAAAGAGCAGCGTCTCGCCGTTATTCGTAATCGTGAAGACCGCGCCGCTATTGCTCAATACATTCATGTTCTTTTGCTTCCACTCCGCATGTTTCGCTTGCGTGTGCGCTTTCATAGCGGCGAAGTCATCACTCATGTCACCCATTGGATTTACCTCTAATAGCCGATGCGGATTGTGTGTGCAGTTGAACGATCTGCGTTGCGAATTCGTCTCCCGCCGTTGCTTCGTACTTCAACACGTAACTCTGTGGGCAGTCGGGTTTGCGAAAGAACAGATACGCTTCCCAGTCTCCGATGCGATAGTGAGATAGCAAGCCGCGAACCTCATTCATAAAGCCGTTGAGATCGTGCTCGAACATCGCCTTTGCCTGCTCTTTGCTGACTGTCATGCGTTACTCCTGAAAAACCACCAATACTGATTTTTGATTCGATTCACGGCCCGGGCATAGCAACCAGTTCCTCTGTTACGTCATCGTCCGACCCGTGACGCCCGTCGCCGCATATAAACGGATTGCCGCGAATGGCTTTATGCTTGGCGTCGGTGTTCGTGTAGAACCAGCGGGCCACGTCGCCCACGTTGAACTTGAGTCCGCAGATAGCACAACGAAACAATCCGGCCTGCGATCCCCACCGCGCCTTAACGTCGTCCTCCGTGGCGACGAACGGCTCCCTCTTCGTGAAGTCGCTAACGGGCACGGCGCTGCTCCTTTGCGCTTCGCTGATTGCGCCTGATCTGCTGCTTGCACGTATGCGACTCATCGCGCCGAATCCACGCGAAACAATCGGCACATTGAACCTTGCTCGCCTCGATCTCTCTTGGAGACTTTTCTGTTTCTGTGGTCATCATGGCTAACCCTCTGTTCGACGCCGGCGAATACCTACGCTGAGCGTTCGACAACCCCTGCCATTCCAGGTTTCAATCACTTCCCATTCAGGAAGCGACGCCTCTACCGCGGCGCACATTGTCTCGCACTCGGCCGCCGTGAATACCAGAGTTTGTCCAGCGATCTCGTATTCTGAAATCGTCATCCGCCCGCCCAGCGACTCAACGGTCTCCTGCCGTTTTCGATAGTCAGCGATTTGCTCAGGAGTCGGGTCGTTATACAAAGGTCGCTCGAACACAACGTAGGGATAGCCATTCACCGCGCGTTCGCCGACAAAACGGAAGTTGGGATGATCAATGCGAATAGAATCGGCCTCAGCCTCCGACATTGCTACTTCTGTGGTTGAGTTGATCATGATTGCGATTCCTTCCACTTGCGGACCTGGGCCATGCAGTCAGATAGTGTTGGGCAATTGAAGTCCTCACCATTCAGCCCCACTTGAATGAAATACTCCCGCTCGTGTCCAAGACGCGTTATGGTTTGCTCGCCACAGTCACGGACGCCGACAATGATTTGCAAGTCAGGAAACATCTCGCGCACCCCTGCAAGTGCTAATTCGATCGTGATAGTTTTTATTTCTGTGTTGCGTGTAGTCATTGCTGAACCTCATCTCGGGCCGTGCATCTAACTCCGCATTTCGGACAAACATCTGGATCGGGATTCTTCTCCTCGCATTGATCGCAGAAGTCGTGTTCGCATTCGCGCCCTTTACTTGTAATAGTGCCGCCCTTCCCCGTTGGGCCATCAACGTAATAACCTTGTTCGCGGTCACTGGAGATCCGCCCGCATCCGTCACAACGAACCCGACGCGATCGACCCTGAATGATTTTGCCGATAGCGGTCATTGCGATTGCCTAATAACTCGGATTGCCTCTGATCCACTCTTGCGTGTTCTCGACTTGGTTCAGATGATCCATTGCGCGTTTCACTTCGCGTAAGTGCTCAAGAAGCGCTTGGCAGATGTCGAGCAGCCGATCTCCGTCACCCATGCGCGGCTTCGTTTAGGTCTTCTTCGGCAAGCCCTTCCAGTTGCATCAGGATTTGCCTGTTCACTTCTTCGGGAACATCCCACAGGCTCAGCGCGCCGTTACATGGAATCGGGTCTTTAAGGGGCACCACGCTTTCCAGAAACCACGCATAGCGCCCGCTCTCGTAATTACCGAATTCGATCTCATTAGGAGCGATCGTTTGGGCCATCACTGCGGCGCGGAGTTTCATGTCGATGCGGCGCACTCGATCAAGCACTGCTACGGCAACAATCGCTCCGAGCGGTAGACTCCTGACTGCATCAAACGCCTCCACCGGCGAACTCATAAAGGCTTCGGTTATAACGTCACGGAATGGCTGCTCAAGGCATTGCTGGTACAGCCCGCGCTTGCCTCCGACCGGGCCAAGCCCCTTCGCAGCATGAATCGCAATCTGTCCGTGATAGTCGGTTCCCCACGAACGCGTTTCAATGCGCTTCGCGCCTATTGCAATCAACGTGGCCCACGGTTGTGTTAGTGTTAGCGCCTTCATGCTCTCCCCTCCTATTGAATGCTTTCAATCTACACTTCCAAATTCCGGGTTTCTCTCAAGTAGATCTGCCAGCACTGCTCTCAAATGTCTGCATACAACTCTAGCCGGACACGCGCAGTAGCCGCACATGCTTCCGATATCACTCTTAAAGATTTCAGTCTCATAGACTTTTCCAGAATCACTCTTGACGCTGTAGGCGAAGACTTCGCGCTCGCTGTGACCACTTCTCAGGCGTGACCATCCTTCCTCGAAGTGGATAACGAGGTTCGCATCACTCTGTGCATCTGATAGCTGTAGTTCGATAACGCTCATCTCAAGTCTTTAAGCCAAGACTACTTCTAGTTCTTGTGTGGTCAATTCGATTACCATTAGGCTCCTGTTCTGGTTCTGCGGCTTCGTGAATTAATACTGACGCAGCGTGAAAACATGGCGTAGGCTCGTATTCTGGTAATTTTGACCGACGATCCGTAGGCGGATAACCGGCTCTACAAGACAGGCATTGCACCCATTCTTCGCCATCGCGATCTCGCCAGCGCCGCACAATTCGCTCAGCACCAAAACTCCCCTCAACTAAGAAATATCTCCGATCCCGCGCTTTTCCTAAGTAATCAACTTGCGGCTTTAACTCTAGCGCCTTTTTAATGGCGTTATATTCACGCGACCCCTTCTGCGGCTGAATAAAGGCTGATACGGCTAGCATACCAACCGCCTTGGGTCCGGTTCCCGAGTCAGGGTTATCTCATTAGACCATCCGCGCTCCAACCGATTCCGCAGCGTTGATTTTGCAATACCCGTGAGGCGCGACCATTGCGCGACGCTAAGAGTCTGCCCTTGGTGTTCAATTAATCGATTGCTGCGCTTGTTGTTCTGCTGTTGTTCCGGTGTTGCCCATCGGCAGTTTCCGGGCTCGTAGTCGCCCGACTTATCAGGATAACGATCTATCGTATGATTCAAGGATGGGCGCTCGCCCATGTCGGCCAAAAAAGTGCTGAATGAATGCCATCGATCGCAGATCTTGACGCCTGCTCCGCCATACGCCTGATACTGTGAGACGTTTGGATTCAGACACCGCCGCCGCATCGAAGCCCACGACCGATACGTTATAGACGGTTTGTTATTGTGTTTGGCGTGTCCGTGATACTCAAAGGATTTGAGACATTTCTCTGGATCTCCTGTGCGCTGTTTTCGACAGTAATGGAGACGGCATAACCCGCTGATGCTCCCTGGCTTTCGCTGGCATTCGCGTACGGCACAACTTGTGGCCCGCTCAAAGAATCGCGACGGTCGCGTCACCCCGTGATTTCTTCGATAGACGCTGCATGCCGCGCATTCCCCTTTTCGGAGCGGCTTAGAAGGATTAAGGCATGTTCGACAGGTATTCATCGGCGGCTCAGGGTTAATAAAATGAGAGACAGGGATTGAGGGAAGCATGTTACTTTCGCTGTTCAAGTACCGCAATGCGATGCTGAAGATCGCGAACCTCCCACCGCAGGTTGTTAATACCTGTGGAAAGTACCCACATGAAGGCGATTAATATCACGAAGATTAACCAATCGGTCGATGATACGCGGTTGTCCTGATCGCCCATCTACGCTCCCGCCGCCTTCTGTTGTTTCTGACGTAACGCTTCTTTTGTATGACGCGCACAAAGATTTTCAAGGGGGACGCAAAACTCTGCGTACTCAGGTGCTGGTTCGTAACTAACCACAAGCGATCTTTGGGCATCAACTAACTTGTAGACCTGTCGCGCGGGATCACCATCCTTGAGGTATTCGGTTAACGAGATCTTTAGCAGGGTTTCATCGGCATACGCGTACTGGATTCCATCGCTGCCGAGTACTAGGTATATGGGGTAGACGCTCATTGCTGGTCCTCGTCAGGGATTTCTGTTGAATAGAGAAAACGTACAGCGGTATATATCCGTCTGGCCTCAGCGCCATCACCGTGACGTGGCTTAGACCGCATCCCTAATAGCCGCCGCTACAACCGCCATAACGAATTGGTTCACATTGCGCTCAGCGCGGACATTTGCCATCTGCTACTCCTTTCCTGTTAATCCAAAGAAGAACACAAGAGCAAATAATCCAAAGAATAAAAGCGTCATCAAGATGAACCAAACGGCTGATAATGCCGGGCGTTTTCGCTCATAGAAGCGATAGCGATCTTCACCTTTAACCGCGCTGCGTACTTGCGTTTCGTTTGGGGGATAGTATTTTTTCATAGCTGTACCGTGTCCAGCGTGAGATTCTCGGCCTCTAGCATTAAAGGCTCAGACTCCTCTAAGGTGCCCTGATCTGGAGTGTTGGCGAGTAAAGCCTTTTGTGTGGCGATCTCTAACGATGCGCCGGTGTAGCCTTCCCTGCCATCCCATACTCTAAATGTAACCCTGCAACGCTTTGGATCATCAAGTTCATAGTGGTCATAGTCCATCACTTGAAACTCAATGCCCACCGTTCGCTCTCGCGCGGGGATAACCATCCGCAGCATCTCCAACGCTTCTTTAATTGTCATTTCTATACTCCTATCTACCTACTGGAATTGAGCTAACTACTTCAACTAATCGCGTTGTATCAATCGTGCCGGTAGATCCTTTAACGTAATGTCCTGCCACTGCTCGTGCAGCCTCTGAGGATTGAGCACAGAATCTGAATTCACCTTGACGCTCATACTTGATACCAAAGGAGCCACGATTGACCTTGAGGGTAAGGTTAATCGTGAACTCCCACCAAGGCCCCATGATCGCCTCTTTTTCAGTGTCGTCTAGTTCGTAGAGCATCATATGGTTGTTGCCGCATCTCTCAGGGATAACGTCTCTCCAGATAGGAATTCATCGTTGTGTTGAGGGCATAACACTGAAATTTCTCCAAGATACCAACCCCCGTCCTCAAGTGTGCGCTCTGAGATTTCGCCGCCGAGAGTCTCCTTGTTGTCGCACACATCGCACTCAACAATAGAAAGGGGATCTGATGATGGCGGGCAATCGCAACCCTTTCCATGTCTGCATTCGTGGCAAAACGAACCCTCAACTCCCGCGCTTGTCATTGCGGCCTTTAACTCAGACTCAGGAACGGACTTTCCACATGAATCGCATTCAGCTGTATTCATTGCGACCTCCCATGTTTGCGGTAAAACGCATCAACAGCGGCGTTATTGCTCTCAATGCGGGCGAAAGTATCTTCTGCCAGTGCTCTCGTCTCTGGCTTTAGAGCGGGATTAATTGGTCGGCTATTTAGGCGATCCCGCTCACGCCCTCCTTCCTCAAAGCCGCGCTGATATTCAACGTGCGGATTGCCGGGCTGTGGCGGATAGTAAACCGCTGTCAAACCACGTGAACCATCATAAAATCCTCGCTGATATGGTGTTTGATTTATTGCCATCATCCACTCCCTTTCTCTCTTTCCGCCTCCCTCAGGGCAGCGCGGCGAATCCGCCTCTCAATTCATATTCGCTATTTCTGGCAATGGCTCTGGGCCTCCACTGCCGCCCTCACGCTCTGCCCCTTGGGAAGCGCCCCTTGAGAAGAATACTACCTGAGCGGATTTATTTCGTCAATACTTTATTTTCCTTATTGACGGATTATTTTATTTTGTTACAATGCGCGGTATGGGACGAAAAGCACTGGCCGATGGTGACAAGCTGCAAATGGTTGGAGGGGCTGTGCCCTTGAAGGTAAAAACCGTTATTGAACACATAGCCCTCGCTGAAAAATGGACGGTTAGTCAGACTGTGCGCCAGCTTTTGGAAGAGTCGCCGCGCGTTAAGGTAGTATTGCGCGAGCTTAAGCGAAACGGAAAACGGTAACGATGCTAGTAAATTAGGATCGAAGGAGAAGGGTATGAGCGAGAAGGCGCAAGCGCTCCACTTGGACGTTGATTTTGAGACGGCACGTGCGCTTCATCGTGTAGTCCGAGCAATGCATGACGGCGAATGTCCGAAGTGCCATAGGCTCTTTGAGTCCTATCAAATGCGCCGAGATCACGCCTCGAAAGATGCGCCTCATTACAATGTGGCGATGCGATGCCCATACTGCGGTTTTACCATTACAGCTACGGAATCGGATGCTGCGATAGCGACCTTTGCTCCCGTGATGGATCGCAATCTCGAGACGTGGCGCGCAACCATAACGAAATAGTTTTATCTCACTTCCCTGAAAGGACAATCATGCCTGAAGAAAACTACGTCAGCCTTGACACAATAGGGCAAGGCGCAGCGATTGAGTTGTTCAATGATGAGCTATCACGCGTCTTAAAGAACATTCTCGATCTCAATACGAAACCAACCGTCACGCGGCGAATAACCCTGACCGTGGATATCAAGCCGGACGAAGATCGCTCGTTTGGCACAGTACTGATTCAAACACAATGCAAGCTCGCGCCGAGCAAGGGCGTTGGTACGGCAGTCTACATCGGTATGAAGGCTGGCGAACCCGTGGCTACGGAGCGCGACAATCGACAACTCTCATTTGATGACAACGTTGTCGGCATAAAGAAGGAGGGAACAAATGCCAAATAACGAGATTCCCCTGATTCCTTCGGATGCCGTTAAGGCAATCCAGGATTCTGTTTTTACCTCTGTGTTGAGTGTTGACGAAGGCGGGTTCACTAATCGGCCCGTTTTTCTACCGCCCAAGGAGTATGTGCCCGCATCATTGCAAATCAACACGCTCTCCGGGGTGGCAGAATACGTTAATAACGGAGTCGATAAAGAGTTCATTACTAATGGCTGGATGATTCATGTAGTCGATCCGGCGACCGTGACGGTGGTAAGTGGCCTTTTCGGGCGAGCAGAACAACGGCGCGAATACCTGCGAGCAACGGCCTGTGCGATCCTAAAGGACGCAGAATTTGAATATGGTGAGTTCTACGATGCTGAGGAATTCAACATTAAGCTTCAGTCTGTGTTTGTTCCGAACGATGATCGTGATCGAGTGCTCCGCTTGGTTGGTAACATCAAGGAGGAAAACGTGCGCCAGACTTCAGATGATGGTGTCACGCAAAACGTAACGGCCCGATCCGGTATCGCGAGAGTTGAAGACGTGCCAGTGCCAAACCCGGTCAGCCTGATGCCCTATCGCAGCTTCCGGGAGGTATCACAGCCGATTTCAGATTTCATTCTTCGGCTACGCTCCGGGCATGGCGGCGATATGCCTTCCTGTGCGCTGTTTGAAGCAGATGGTGGCGGGTGGAAGCTTCGCGCTATCCAATCAATCGCCAACTACTTACGTGAGAACATCGAGAACATTACAATCATCGCTTAAAGCCCCCTGGGCGTCACATACCGTTTGGGAGAACGGTGATGCTCGGCGGGAGCGGCGCAAAGCAGAAGAGGCGTCCAGACTTTTTGCTGCTCCCACTCTTGAAAGGAGAAATGAGATGCAGGTATCACCTATTGAAATTGATCGAGAAGAAGCGCGAAAGCGCGTTGAGGAGTTTACCGCCAAACGCAGACGCCGATTAACCGAGATGGATCAAGCTTTGTTTCGCGGATATAAAGCGCTGCCCGAAGGCTTGACACTTATTGATGTGAATCAGGCTATCAAGGAGGGAGGTCATTTTGAGAACAACTACTGTCCAAGACTGGCGATTGCGAGATCGGACTTAGACGTTATTCATTTTCGCCATCACTTCTCATGGGACAGCGAGCAGAAGCCGATGCATGGCGGCGAATACATTCCTTGGGAATGGGGCTCAGCAGAGAGCAGCCGTCCAAAGGTATACCAAGCCCTTAAGCACGCCCTTGAGCACAGGGAAATCAGCTTGATGCGGCATATCGTTGATGTTGGTCTTCGGATTGTGCTTGAGCCAAACACTATCGCATCGCCGGAGGAAGAAAGAAAAACAAGAGCAAGATGGTTTAAGTCGGGCTATCAAACTGTCGTACCTCCAATTCCGTTTCATCTTCGTCCGAATGGAGACGCTAGCAAGTATTTCATTCTGTGGGAAGTTGAGAAGTGGGAGGAGTGGCGGCCTTCAAGTGCGCCCGGTGACCCATTGTTACTGGAAAGGATCGCTCATCCAATTTACGTTGTGGTTGCACAGTGGGATCTTAGTGACCTTGAGAAACGAATCCTTGAGAGCTTTAGGCGATAACGTGTTTCGCGGGCATCGCTGAAACAGGAGTGGAGAACTAGATGGGCGACACGAAGATAGAGTGGGCGGAAAAGACCTGGAATCCGATTCGCGCCCGCCGGATTTCAAACGATGAACGCGGCTGGTATTGCGAGCACGTCTCCGAAGGTTGCCGCAACTGCTACGCAGAGAAGATGAATCGCAATACCTACTTCGGAAACGGACTACCCTACAAACCCGCCACATTGCCGGAAGTCGAGTTGTTCCTTGACGAAAAGATTCTGCAACAGCCGCTTCACTGGTCCAAGCCGCAGAATGTGTTCCCATGTTCGATGACAGACCTCTTTGGACGTTGGGTAAAGGATGAGTGGCTCGATCGAATCTTCGCGGTGATAGCCAACGCCTCTCAGCACACATTCCAGATTCTTACGAAACGACCGGAGCGAATGCAGCAGTACTTGAACGATCTGCCGGTGCGAATGGGCAGGAAGCCCGATCTAGTGCGGTACTGGAAACACGTTTGGTTTGGAACCTCAGTCGAAGATCAAAACACAGCAGACGAAAGAATCCCGCTACTACTTCAAACACCAGCAGCGGTTAGATGGATAAGCGCAGAGCCGTTGCTTGGGCCAATCGATGTAAGGAACCTGCGCGCGGGCACTTTCAACGGGCTCGACGGGATCGACTACGAAGAGATCGGCGACATTAGAGATCCGGGCATTCTCAGTAAGAGCGAGATCCCGAAACTTGATTGGGTTGTTTGCGGCGGTGAGAGTGGCCCAAAGGCGCGACCGATGCATCCTGATTGGGCGCGTTCACTTCGCGACCAATGCGTGAGCGCGGGCGTTCCGTTCTTCTTCAAACAGTGGGGCGAGTGGGTACCAACAGCGAACGTTGGGTTTGGCGACTCGCCACGAGCAGAAACGCACGTGTTCCGAACCGGGGAGGTAGTTCAGACTTACGGCGGTCCAGTGCCCTTTGGGATCGAAATGCGAAGCGTGGGCAAGAAAGCAGCGGGCCGATTACTTGATGGTAAAGAATGGAACGAATACCCAAAGGAGCACCATGCCTCTGTCCTCTAAGCAAACCCGCATTTACGAGTTTATCAAGCGATACGCGCAATCAAACGGTGTCACTCCAACCATTTCTGAAATCGGGCGGCAGTTTCAGATGAGCTCCCCTGCCAGTGTCCACCAAGTAATTGGAATTCTTGAGCGTGAGGGGCTTGTTACGAAAGTGCCGAATGTTTCTCGCGGAATTCGCTTAGTAGAGCAGCCTGTCAATCCGAGTTGATTATCCTCAGAATCCTACGCCTTGTAAGAGCAGTTTTCGCAGTGCGGGCGGTGCCGCTCCAGCGGCAGGTCGAATCCCAACCGTCAGAGCTGCCCAGTCGTCACTTGCTGAAATTGTAAACGTACCCGGATCAAGCGAAGCGACGGCGCTCGTAGTCGTGCAAAGTCCGAGAGTCGCCCCAGTAGACCCGCCTGACACATCTGCCGTATTGCGATCAGCAAGTGGAAAAACGGAAATTGTGCGACTGGTATCGACGCCGATGGCGGCAATCCACAGGGTATCTTCTGTGCCCCACGTTGAAGGATCGTTTGCTGACGGATCTGGAACGTTGGAAATTCCGCTGCTGCCCCGAGTAGCAACGCCATCGGAGTCGATGCCAACGCCAGACGGTAGCGAGCCGCCAAACCAGCTCGATGCAGGGATGCGAAAGATCCGCCAACCACCTTGTTCGCCAGCACCAGCGGTTGCGGTAAACGTTCCCGTCTCACTACCAGCCGCAACCTTTCCGAGCAACCAAACGGAAGATGCCGATAACTCCGATGCGGCTATGATCGTAAACCCGGAGGCTGAGAAACCCGGATCTCCATCCGATCCGATAAATAACAATAACAGATCGCCAGCCGCAACATTCGTAGGATACGTGATCGTCCAACTAGTGCTATTGGCGACCACTGTGCCGCTCTTCGTGTCAGCATCCGCGATACTGGGAAAGGCAGCCTGCGTCCTACAGCCACATCCAAGCAGTAAGAGCAATGCAATCGCGAGTCCGTGAAGCCTCATTCTACTTGTAATGGAGTGTGACATATACTCCCGTTGCTGCATTTGTGTTGTCAGTGGAGTTCCCGCCACCAGTCAGGCAGAATCCAATCCCCGTCCCGAAGGTTTCGCCCACCGTGTAGAAATTAGCGATACCTGCTCCTGCTCCAGAGCCGTGAGGAATCGGCACTGTGCGGATGAATCCGGTTGCAGAAGAACATGTTGGCGAAGTGCTGAGATTGTAGAGGCGCAGGTAATAGATCGTTGAGGTTGTGTTGATAACCTCGAGACCGTAAATCAATCCGGCCGCATTCTTACAGTTCGTTGCGTTAGTTGACGCCGCACTTTGCACCACACAAGTACTCGCGCCGTTTGTCGTTCCTGGAACAGGTTGCGCTAGCCAGGGGTTCGAGTTCGCCGTGTTATCGCTCGCGATCGTGACTCGTTGTGAGCCCGTCCCGGTCGTCCCGTTTCCCATCAATGGAGTGACGCCGTTGATCTGGGCAACGTTCTGTGATGCAGTGCCCTGCTGGGTGTTATTAACGGAGATTGCGGTATTGTCAGAGGCTATCGTGACCCTCTGGCTGCCGTTTCCGGTTACGCCGTTTCCTGTTAAAACAGTATTGCCACCAACCGTCTTCAAGTTAGCATCTGAGTTGAGACTCGACGCAGTCGCCTGAGTTACCGCCGTAGTTGAGCCTGAATCGTTGATTACATGGCCGATCACAGCGGAGCCGGCTGGTAGTGAGGTATTGACCGTCACGTTAAACGTATCAGCGCCAGTTGCCACGATCTGTGCGCCCCTAGCCGTGGACTGATTTTCAACTACTTGACCGTTAGTTACGGTGGGCTGTGTTGTATTGAATACTCCGCCAGTCTGCACCGGATTGCCGGCTTTGGTTGCGCCGCTCGCTGCCGCGCCTACAACTTGAGCATTGAGATTTGAGGCAGTGGCTTGTGTTACTGCGGTTGTTCCTGAATCAACAATTACATTCAATGCCCCGGATCCATCGCTCACGGTCGCCGTCACTGCGCCGCTATCAACAATTGTATGCACAACGTCAGACCCAACAGTTACCTTATTGGTAGTGCCCGGCGTTGTTTGATCTATGCCTACCTTGCCAACTATCGCGGATCCGGCTTGCAGCGTTGCGTTCACTGCGCCAGAGTCAATGACCATATGCAGATTTGTCCCCGTGCCTTGCGTGGCCGTAATCGTCCCGGCAACTACTTGTGGATTCTGACCTCGAGATAAATTCGCGCGCGCAGTTACAGTGACACTTCCCGAAGCATAGCCAGAGATTCGGGCTCGCACACTCTTAAGCGATCCGATTGCCGCTGAGAAGGTTCCGGTTGAGGTACTGGTTGTCGAGATTGTGGACGTGCCAACCTGAACTACCTGTAATGCGGTCCAATTGGTATCGTCTGCCGTAGCCTCAAAGTTGACCGTCGCGCTAAATGTTCCAGTGATGACTAACGTAATTGACGAATAGCCGCTGACATCGAACGTGGTTCCGTCACCATTTGCTGTAGCAGCACTCTGAAGAGTTGCAGTCGCTGGAACCGCCTCAGTTACCTTTGTCCGGTCAACATATTGCGCTTGACTGCAAATTGCGACTGACGCGATGAGCAGCGTGGAATATAGAAATCTTTTCATTGCACCCACCATCCTCCTGCGCCATCGCACACTAGACCACGCGCTTTACCGGGATATTCAAAAACTAATGAGGTGCCACCATCGATCGTGTCGGATCCTGCCCGCGTGACTGTGACTGTGTTTGTGGAGTTATCCGTCTTTTTCAATAAGTAGGTCCGTCCCGATAAACCCGAATTGCAAGTTGGCAGCGTTTCGGTCCGATTAGCACCTGAGGCATCCACCGCCACAAAGTAATGCGTCCCGAGTGTGATGTCCGTAGATACAGCGGTGAATAAGTTGTTACGTGCGCCGCTCGTCGTGAGTGTCGCGCCTACAATGACTGGGCCAGCAAAGCTGCTCTGCGCCCCTGAGTCTGATTTGATTGCGTAGTTGTTCGCACCGCTTGTAAGAGTGTTTTCAATGTACAGGCCGTAGTTGTTTGTCGCATCCGGGAAGACGGCGATCTGAGCACCGTAGTTATTTTTCCCCGCCCCTCCCGCCAATAGATAGGCTCCGTTGTGGTTATGATTTCCCGTGGTACTCAAATTACCCGAAGCCGCTGCGTAAATGCCCATTGCCGAGAAGGCGCCGCCAGCGCTGTTGGAATGGGTCAAGCTGCTCTCAAAGTAACCACCACTTACAACCCCGTCCACACCATCAACCGCAGCAGTCACTGATGTGGTGACATTCACAGACCCTCTTATCGGAGAAAAAGTTAGTGATACACCGCCGCTGCCATCGGTATCATTTACCGCCACCGTGCCCGAAATGACGTTGTTAGTGCCGTAAGCATTTGTATTTAGAGCCCCGGAGGAGCTGTCACCTAGACTCAATCCCGAGACGCTCACTGAGTTTTCTATTGCGCTGAAGTTATAGGTACCACGCGTTTGCAGTGTTGCCGTAGGTGAGTTTGCGGCAGTCAGAGTTCGAGCACTAAAGGAATCGTTGAGTGTGCCGTGATTTGTAGCTTTTGTGAGCGTGGCTGTGTCGAGAGTTTTATCAAACTGAAACCCGCTATCGCCACCAAAAGAGCCGCCATCATTAAACTGGACGTACTTATCCGATCCGGCTGGTGACGCACCCGAAGCGCCGCATACCCATGCGCTATTAATCCGCTGGGCCACTGCGCCCGATCCTCCAGATGTACATGGATCGGCATTCTTGTTGCAGTCGGTACAGTAAACTTCTACACCATTTGCCGTAGATCCGGCCGTGTCGAGATTCGCAAATGTGGTTGAAGGCAATCGAGGACGTGTCTGCTGTGCAACCATAAGGCCGCACAGCAAAGGAATCGTTGGTAGTAATGTAAGTAGTCTCATAATTCTTAGAAAATGTAATTCACGCGTAGTCTATCACCCGTCAACGGCGCACTGAGATACGTGATGGTTGCGCCAGAGATTGTGTAATCGTTACCCGCTCCTGGTTCCTGCAGAATGCCGTTAAGGAACACCTCTTCAGTGCCCGCGATAGGCGTGTTCGCAAGAGTAAAAGTTGTGTTTACGCCGTTGACTGATCCCGTCGGAGTCTCGCGTTTAACTACGCGACTCCAGTCAACCTTGATACCAGAACTTGAACGCGCGATCGATGCCCCGTCAAGTTTGACGCGCACCGCATCTGAGGCGATTTCGAGTCCGTCGCCAGTATTGACCGCGAGCGGTGTGCCCGCGCCTCCCGTCAATCCGTTACCTGCAACCGATGCGGCCAACTCCGTTTCTGTTACGCCAGCGGCCGCGATTTTGAGTCCACTAGCACTTCTGGCTAAGGTTGAACCGTCAAGCTTGACGCGCACACCCGACGAGACTTCAATGCCTTCGCCTGGGTTTACGACGACATCGTTAGCGTTGGCCGTTAACGAACTATCACCCGCAACAACGTCAATGGTTGAACCCGTTTTTGTTAGACCATCCCCGGCTATGACTGTTTCGCCGGTACTTTCGAAAGTGAAGTCAAGAGCCGTAGTTCCCAAGACGATAGGGTTGTTCGTGATTAGAATGGCGCGCTTGTCAGCATAAGTGCCTTCTTCAACCACGGTGGTCAATCCGGCTGTGACTTCAGCCGAAGAGTCCGCGTCCCCGCGTCTCACAAGCGGAGTTGAATCGGTGTCAAATATGTAGATGCCGTTTTGCGATCCTGTTGCTTGGGCGGTGAGCAGCAACGCATCGCCTTGGGCCAACGTTATGCCATCAAACGTGTCTGTGCCTGGGTTTGCGATGGTGACGTCTGTATCGACCGCGACACGGACAGAGTCCTTGCGATCTAGCGCTTGCATTAGGGCTTTTACTTGTCCGTAGTTTGGAACATCGCTATCAGCGGATGCGTTCCCGCTGCTGGTGAGTTTGTTTCCCCCAAGAGACTGATTACCTGTGAACGCTTGTCCGCCGTCTGCCTGAATCACCGCCTCAGAAAGTTTAGAAAGATCAATGGCGGCGCCCGCCGCAATTTGAGCGTTAGTGATCGTTGCTGATTTTATCTGGCGTGCGCCATCAATCTGTGTTGTAGCCATTTAGTTCTCCTTTTGGTATCTCACCATTACTGAATCGCCTTCGAGCGCGAGGTCTTCAAGCGTTATGGTTAAATCGTTAATGCTCCAGAATCGTTCTAAGAGTCCGTTAAGATAAACGGAAATACTTCCTGCCCTTGGCTCAAAATCAAGTACAAATTCCTGTTGGGGATCTGCCAGATCAAATGTTTGTGTGGCCCATTCAAAGGTTGCATCTGCGTTTTTCCCTGCTGGTCCTGATGGTCCTTTGAACCCGCGAACGGCGACTTGGACATTCTTCTTTTCAACTGTTATCTGCTGTCCTGACCGGAAGGTGACGGTCTGAATCTTAGGCCGAATTGTGACGGTTGCTATAGACACGCCTTTATGATTTTAACCTTCCCCGTCATCCAACTTTTGTCTCTGTGTCCGTCAGTATAGGTTACGCTCCAGCAAAACCTACCTGCTGACCAGGGGAAGGCCGCGATTTCTTCCATCGGCACTTCAAATCCGAAGACTCCCGGAGAAACGATTATTAGCTTGCCGTTAGTAAGATTCCAAACTTCATCATCGTAAATTGTCTCGCCAGTGCCTTCGTTAGGATGGATCACCAGTTCTGAGTCAGTGAACTCAACCAAAGCGCCAGCTTCATCTTTAACTGTGACCTGATCTTCCCAAAAGTCGGCATCGCGCTTCAGTTCGATGGTCCATTGATCAGTTTCAGCCATTCATCCTCACCATACGCTGGCTATTATCAGCATTTCTAAGCCGCACTTCGTTGCGTAGTATAGTTTAACTATTCCCCTTGCGCTAAGAATTCTCAGTGGCAGGCTCAACTCCGCTTGAAAACCCGAATCCGGCTGAGAGTTGAATCATAAATCAAGTCCGCAGCTTGGCCCGGTGTTAATGTGATATCTGCGCCGGTGGAACAGTGAAAGCGATTGGCCGCTGTACTTCCGGCGTCTTCGTTTGCAATCACCAGATCATTAGAGCCCACGTTTACGATCAAGTGGACCATGCCATCCCTCCACGCGGTGTGGGAGAAGGCCATTCCCGTCAGTCGTCTCGATGCCCCAGTTGTGGTCCACCGCTGGAAGTACGCGGGAACGATGCCGTCAAAATCATTTGTATCAGCTCCGATCGTGTAGGCCCGAGGGTCAAAGGCTAGAGTCCCGCTGCCTGTGTTCCCATCGTCATCAATTATATTCAGAATGCCCTTGGCTGGTCCGGTAAGACGTGATCCCCCAACAAAGCGGAGCATACCCCCGCTTTTGGTAATCCAGGTACTGTTATAGATTTCATTGAAGTATGAACCTGAACTGCCAAGCACAAACGTTGCATCAGCGCTTGGAACAAGACTGGCGCTGCCAAGATTCAAGGCTGTGCCTGTACCTACCTTAAATAAGAGATTGGAGGCTCCTTGTGTGGCTCCCTCTGACATGATCTCCGCAGTTGTTCCGGTCCATCCTATCCGGATTCGTTGATAGTTACTCCCGCTGCTGTAGTTCCGATAGACGCTGAAGTTTTGATTATTTGCGCCGTTGCGCTGCGAAACTTCGTTAGCCCCTTCCACAACAAGCGGAGCAATAGATCCGCCTCCTCCGGTCGAATCAATCGTGAGCGTTCCTGCCGGATCGTTATAGGTAACGGTGACATTCGTGCCAGCAACCACCATTGCGCCCACAATGTCTTGGACATTTTCTGTTATAGGAACCTGTGGATCTGCGAGTACGCCAGACAGCCCGGCGACATTGATCTCATCCGAGCCGCCGTTTTCGTGAGTGGCAGCATGGGCTGATGGTGTCCCGCTCGGCACGTTGCCTAACAAGCTCTGCATCTGCATATTCGTCCCGTCATAGACTAAATCCACCCATTGGCCTACTCGAATGTCGTTTGTATCAAGATCGGTTGTTATTCCACCTGGAGCTTTCTTGATCGTCTTTGCGCCAAGACTGTTGAAGTTTATAGTGCAGGGTCCGGTATTAGCTGTGTTCGCCTTGAAACGATAGGGCTGGCCGGTTTCGTAAGCAGTCGGGACCGGGACCAGTGTCGCGACGTAGGTATCCGTTGAGCCAGAATCCTCTGCGAACCGAGAACCAAACAGATACTTGATATGATTGAGCCATGACTGCCATTTGGTTGTTCCGCTTTCGGCATCGGTATGGTCGTCTTTATCAACTAACGGTAATTGATTATCTGCCGCTGGAGCCGTAGTCAGCTCTGAACCCTCGCTAATTTTCCGGTTTATTGCCATCGTCATCCCTCTGCTAAATAGTCTCCGCTCTCTGTTAAAAGAATTCCCCCGGCCTCAGTCAACAGCACCCCCAAAGCGCCAAATGCAACCGTGATTTCCGCAGTTGGTTTAGTGGCGTTACATGCTCCGCCAACAAAACAGACTTCCAATTGCACCGTGTATGTCCCTTCTTCCGAGGCCACGAACTCAAATACCGCCTTCATATCACCATCGGGCGTGATTGTCGTTATTTGTGTAAATTCGGTTTCAAGAGGACGCTTCAGCGACACCTTAGCAGTCTGAGCGAACACTGAGGAACCAAAGATAGCGCCGCCGCGCACTGACGTGATTCCTTCTGAGTCGGTAGTTTGACTGAGGCCAAAAGGTGGATACGTAACGATATCGAAAGCGATTGCCGGAGGGCCGGAATCCCCAAGTAGCGTTGTCGGTAGAGGCACATTTCGCGCGGGCGCTTCGTCTAAGTACGCCGATGTTGAGTAGCGCCGGGCAAGAAGATCCACAGTCATGTTTGATAAGTCAAGAGAGACTTCTTCGACACGCAGCGCTACATTTCTAAAACCGCCTGATGCGTGCGTGTTGCAAATTAGATCGCCTTCCTCCAGTAGCATGGCCCTGCGGTCTGAGGTGTGCTGCATAAAGAAGTCCAGGTCCACGATCTCGGCTAACTTGCTTAACTCCAGCCGCTTGGCTTGTGAAAAGCTATCCACGCCGGTGAGGCCAATCTCTTCATCAATAGTTTTCTTGAGTCGCGCTACCTTAGCATCATCGCGCGTACGAACCTTCTGCGCTTGGAAGTCCTGTGGTGAATCAACAAAGGTGCCAACCACGCGATTCTTTGACGAGCGTCGTGAGCCAAGCGGCCACTTGAATGATCCCTGAATAATATTTGAGTTCAAGCGATCGGCCGGGGTATACAACCGATCAGAAAAAGACATCTGTATGCGAAGCACTTCCTCTGCAATCGAATGTGCGTGTTGCAAAGCGGGACCAGCAAGTGTGAGGAATCCAATCTTTGATTGAATGCTAATTACATTAGGAGTGTCGGGCGACCACGCAAACTTCAGGTAGGTTTGGAATGTTGGATCAGCCTTTAGAAATTGGGTAAGCATGGCTGCGGCAGTGCCTGTCGTATCCGATGCCTGCGTAGTGTAGGAAACCGTCCGTCCGTCAATAGTAACGGAGAGAGTACCTAAGCCAGTGACGGTTAAGGAGCCTGTCGCAGGGGTGCCTGGAGGGCCATTCGTTCCCCCAGTCAATGTCGCGCCTGATGCGCTTAGACTGCCGCTTACGGCAAGCGTGATCGAGTTCGCTGCGGTAGTAAAGCGATAACCAGTAACCGCGCGCACTTCGGACGTTAGTAAGTCATTGCCGACGATCACTTCACCATTGAGACTCGCCGCCCACGGCAATACTGTATTGACGGCAATCTCTGTCGCCCCCACTATCGACGCACTGCGAATGATAGTGTTGTCAGCCGGCCGTTTACATTTTATATCGATCTTTCCTTGGGCGGTCTGGACCAAGTAACCCCTGAAAGCTGGCAGTAATACCTCAAACAAGAAATCAATAGACTTCATCTTTTCGCTGAGGTAAATGTTTGAAGTAAACCGACGTCGCACGAGCGACAGAATGTCGAGCACCGGAACCGTTGAAGACGCATCGAAGAAGCTGACTATGCCGCTCTCTTCTGTGGGAAGAATTAGCTCAGGTAAAGGATCTTGGCCTACTCCGAGAAAATAATGAAGAAAATACTCTGGCGTGAATAGTCCGGTTGAGTGATAGCGTCGGAACGCTGTTCCATAGCTTGCTTCCTGGGTACTCGGCAACAGGATTAACTCGCCATTTGTGTTGTCAAGTACCGGGTCATCACAGTAACACGCGGTCTTTATACATTGCGGATCGTTGATGAATGCCGGATCTAAGTTAAAAATGTGAGGATGCGTGAGCGCCCATCGCACTTGAAATGAGGGATTATCACTCCACTCTGCTAATGTAAACTCTCCACTCGAATCAGGCACTGGAATGATCATCCCAAGAATTACGAATGTCGCCTCCGGGGCTGGATCATCTTGGGCCACCTCTGTTCCATAGAACGCTGTGGAGAACATGGCTGACATCGAATAGTAACCATTACCGGGGATGCCTCCCGTCAGATTGTCAAGAAAAAGTACTTGCCCGTTAGTATTACCAGCGTATCCATATCGGAACTGATCCACATTCGGATTGCTATCGTGCACAGAAGCAAATTCATATCCTTGGGTAAGGACTTTTTGATCGAAGAATTTCTTGATTGGCCCTTCGCTGATGTTATAAATGACGTTTATCTGTGCGCCAGCGTCGATGTATGCAACCGGGATCGCGGGCACTTGAGCGCGACCAAGAATAACGGGCACAGCTTTGCTGATTTCGACGCCTTGATGATTGCTGAATGGCAATGTCCGCGCGACTGTCTTTTTGAATCCCAGTAGACCAATAAATCCTCCACGGCGAACACGCTCATTAAACGACACTGAGCCGTTCTTTGCGGAATACAAAAAGCCCTCGAATAGCGGATCGGTAGTCAACCGGCCCTCTTCATCCTCCGGGTCGAATTCGCGCCACGGTGTTTCCTGTTCCGTGTTGCCGATATATTGGCGGGCTGAGAGCGTAATAGAATTACCTTCTGAGTCGTAAGGCTTTTCCAGCTTGCCGGTGAAGACCACAAACGAATCCGCAAGAGATGTTGCCGTGACTGCGCGAGAGATCAAACGAATGACAATAAACATTCCCTCAATAGAATTCCCTAGCACAAATGCCGCCATCGGCCTATTGAATGAACCGGGTGGTTCCTCAGGGTTAGAAATCTTGATTGATACCGTGTTGAACTTCTCAGTAATAGTCCGGTTGATGGTGCCGACAGGTTCAAGGTAGCGTAAGTATTCGTTACCTAAGAAGTCTGCTATATGGGTGTTGGCAATTCGCAGGATAGCTTGGTCAGGGTCAAAGCCCATTGCTCCCGGTAAGATGTCATTTTCGTAGATTTCAACGAGCACATTAGGGCGTTGCGCTTGTTCGCCGAGCGCGTTCCAAAGTGCTGTACTTATAGTTGGGACTTCCTGCATTTAATTTATCTGCGAATCAATTGTTGAACAATCAAACCTGTATCCAGGAATTGCATCTGCTGGAACCAAAGCCACCAGAAAAGCGCCTCTTGTCATTGAGATGTGCGTGGCAGTTTGGTCTCCGCTTGCACCGGCAGAGACTTGCTGCTTATCGTGGATCGTACATAGCACGCCGTGGCCTGTGTGCTGAACCCACGTCGGCGGATCAAAAGTCGCTACCCCGAAAGAAATTGCCCTAAAAAACTCGATCACCAAGAGCCTGTTCGCATCTAGAGTGGTAACACTGGGGATAATTAAAGTAGTTGTCGGTAAATCTTCCGCATTAGTCACTGAAGAACTGACTGCTTCTATAGGAGTCGTTGGATCACAGCCGCGGTATGCGGCCATAGTGACCTCGCGACCGTCAGTGTCAGGGTCGGCTAGGCCAAAAGTATAATCAGCAGGTTCCGAGGCACCAGCAACTTTCTTAAACAAACGAATCCAGAAGCGACGGTGGCTTGCGGTATCTTCTTCCCAATCGGTGTGCGCTACCTGTGTCCAGCCAACGGGAACTTGTGTGACCTCATTGGGATAAACTATGCCGTTATCGGCTGGCAAAACCTGTGTGGTTGCCAGTAACAGATCGCCCTCCACTACTCCAGACGGCTTAGGCACAACGTGGAGTTCATCAAAGGTTGAGGCAGACTGTGAGTCTACATAGGTGATCATCTGTTTTATGCAGGGCGCTTAATTAATTTGACAATGCGTGACTGCCGCCATGTGCGAGCGTGATCTTCTGACCATTCCAAATAGTGGACATTTGTGTATGTGGTTCCGGTTCGCGGATCTAAAAAGTCGAACCCAAAAGCTTTCCCAAACGCCTCTGCTCGATGAGCATCAAGTATCCCCGCATTAACCGCTGAGAGGTTTGGCTGATACTCGCAGAGGAAAACAATCGGAGCACTGTCGTTTCTCAGAACAAACGAATTGCCTCCATCTTCATAAACGTGTTCATCCGTTACATCATCGTACTCTGGCTGATAAATATGCATCTTGTTCCAACGCGGGCCTGAAATTCGCACCTTGTAAGTCTTACTGCCAATGTTTTTGGCAGTTGCTGTCGTGCCTAATTGGCCCCTGACAATGGTAAGCGTATCGACTGAGCGGCTGGAAACAAGTACTACTTCACGATTTGGATCTAATGTGCGCTGTAGCGATTTTCCTGATTGAGGAAAGGTAAACGGGAAGTCAGTGAAGTTATACCATGTCAGATAGAATGGAGTAGAGGGGAAACGAGCGCCCTGCCCGCTACTGAGCACGATTGAAGTGGCGGCAGAACTATATCCAGTACTGACCGCGGCTTCAGCGCCGCCGCCTGGAATTGGATACGCTCCTGGTGCACCAAAGGACATTCTATCTGCCTCCTGAAAACATCATCCGCCGGCAGTTCGGACGATCAAATCTCTTGAAGATCCGTTGCGATTCACGTCATTTTCCAGCACACTGATGATATGAGAGTCGTTCGATTCCACTCGTAAAACGATTACTCTCTCTCGTAATTGGCTCCGTACCAAGTCAATTGGATCGCGTTGGTTCGATCCTGAAGCTGACGATGAGCCGCGCGAGCCCGAACTGCTCGAAGTCTTTTGTTGCTTGAACAAATCCCCCGCCGCCGCACGCCCACCCAAAGCCGCGCCCCCGGCTAATAACGCCCAGAGCCCCGCTGCGGTAAAATGTCCTGCTGCCTCAGCCGGGTTAAGAAACAGCATCGCAAATCCCAGTGCCGTTTCTTTGATCACATTAGCTGTTGCTTCGGCGGCAATGTTAGCTAAAGCTTGGGCCAAGAGTTTGCGTCCTACGGCTGGCCCTGTTTCACCCAACAGAATCCAATTCTGGACAGTCTGGGCTAACGCATCTGCTACTCCGAGAATCGACTCTTTTAGGATATCTGCTGTTCCAGAGATGGAACGCTCAATCTCATCGCTGATCCGCCCCAGGTCTTCAATGCTAACCTTAATCTTGCCTAGGGGATCGAGTTCCCTCTCATCCCGATCCGCTGTATCTGTTACCTTCCGTTTCCTCGTCTGATTCCGCTGGTCTTCGGCTTCTTGCTGCCGTCTCAACTCTTCACGCTTCTGTTTTAATTCCTCCAGTTTCAGTCGCAACTTCTCCAGCTCATCAATCTCCTCGTGCGTTCCTACCTTTACCGATTTAAGGTGTATTTCCAGAATTCGGATCTGCTCATCTACTTCTGACTTTTGGCGTCGGATTGATTCTGTGACCCGCTCGTGCCTTAACCGCTCTTCTGTGAGATCGAATTCTCGTTGCGCGCGAATGATGTCCCTGCGTCGCGCAAAGTGGACCTCCATTAGGTCGATGATTTCTCGCGCGGTTTCTTGCTCTATGTCTGCCGTACGTGCGGATATTTCCTCGAGCTCCCGGTTGTAGCGCTTGGCGTTTTCGAGATCCTGTTGCCGCTGCTCTTCGATATCGCGGTCGCCATCTGCCTGTATTTGGGAGCGCTCAGCATTCAGCACGCGGAGTTTATTATTTAATTCCGTATCGGCGTCCGTGCGATCCTGATTGGCTTTTTTCTGCGCGTCGATTTCCGCATCGACGTTTGCTTGCAATTCAGCCCTGAGGCGTAGTTGCTCCTTTACGCGAACACCTGTATTTGAAATGCTGCCAGTCTTATCAAGTTCTGCTTCCAGTTTTTGACGTTCTACAGCAAACCCTTTTAGGCGCTCTGTTATTTGCCGATCGATAACCTCTCGCTCTTCAATGGCGATACTTTTCTCACGATCAAGTGCGTTAAGTCTGATCTGTAAAATCTCGCGCGCTGCCTGCTCTTCACTTTTTACCTGAAGCGCTGCTAAGGCTCTGATGGTCGCGATGCGTGATGAATCTGCAATGGAACTCGCGCGCAGAAGTGAGTCTATCGTTGCCCTTTGGAGATCGAGCTGCTTGCGCTGCTCAGCACGAAGGATTTCCAGACGCCGTTCCGATTGCTCCGCAAGGGTTGCAGTCCGCTCGCGTTGCAAGTCAGATAGCTGAGCGTTGATCTGTTCGGCCAGTGCCGGATCTTTTCCTGCTTCCGCACGTTCTTTTTCGAGTATTTCTTTGCGTTTGGCGAACTGGGCCTTGAGCAGTTCGGTGGTAACGGCCTGAGCAAAAAGTTGTGAGTTAATTTCCGCCTGCGCGGCCCGATTGATCGCTGCGATTCGATCACTTAAGGCGTTCAAGAAAAGATCCGCAAGCGCACGTCGATGCTGCTGCTCTCTTTGTAGTTGCTGAGCCCGGAACCCGGCACGCTTATCGGCCTCAAACTTGTCGAACTCGGTGCGCTTGTTAGCAATCTGCTCATCAATGGCCTGGAGGTCATCGGCAATCTTCTGTCGATCCCGTTCGTCCTTGATGAATTCTTTAGCCCTGGCTTCCCGCTGCGCTTCGAGACCCTTAATCACGGCTTCAGTCTTCTGTTTTTCTATAGCAATGATTTGTTCCAGAGCCTCGACTGGACTGACGGCTCGCTCTTGGACTTGACGGTCTATTGCGGCAATCTGGGTTTCGGCGAAGCGTACGGCCTCACTGACCTCCGCCTTTACAAGCCGGGCTTCTTCTCTCGCTTTTTTGAGTGCTGACTCTTCTCCAGTTGGCAGCGGCACGGGCGTTAGATCTGGGATTTCAATTGGCTTGATAATCCTGCGATCCGCCAAGTCTTTTAAGATTCGCGCTGTTTCTTCACTATCGTGTCGTACAGCGGCGATACTAAGGGAGAGTTTTGTCAGTGACTGAGAGAATCCCTCGATCAGTGGCTTCCCAAAAAGTCCTATGATCTGGAAAAGTCCCCTGCTTGATTTAATTAGATCCCCTAACGTCACAACGATGTCGCGAGCCGCAGGCAGGAATTCTTTGCCCAACTCAACCGTGATATCTGTTACCTGTCTATTAAGCAGTTCAAGTTCATCGTTGAATTTATCAGCGGCCTTTGCGTCTTCCAGCGAGACAATCAGGTCACGGAATTTTTTAATCGCCGCATCGAGATCCCCGTTTGTCTCTTTAATGATCGCTAAGACTGACTTGCCACTGCGTCCAAATAATTGCTGTGCTAAAGCTGTCTGGCGAAACCCTTCTGGCATCTTTGCTAAGGTGGCAAAGGTTTGACGGAGCGCTGTCTCTGTGTCAGTGGTTTGAATACCTAACTCATCTAACAAGCCGGCCGATTCACTCATCGGATCTTGAGCATCTTCCAAGTGCTTCTGGAAAATGACGAATGAAGCAGACAGCGAGCCGATGTCCGAACCGGTGGTCGAAGCTAAAACATCGAACGCAGAAAGTGTTTCAGTGCTAAGGCCCACCTGTTGGCTGAGATCAATAAATCGGCCTTCTACCTTTGCAGAAACCTCAGCAACGTCGAACATCTGCTTTTCTGCCAAGGCCAAAACAGAAACCACGGCAGCAACCGCTAACACCGCGATACCCACTGGTCCGGAAAGCGCGGCAAACGCCCCGCCTGTTTCGGCGGTTGAGGCTGCAAGTGCTTTCATTTCTGAATCAGCGGCCGCCAGTTGTGGGATCAGTTTTTGAGCCAAGGCAGGACCGAAGGCATTAACCGCAGCTTCATCTTTTTCGATCTGGGTTCCGAGTTTTGAAAATGAGGCAAGGAAGTCTTTGATCTCAGGTGCGGATTTACCCGTCTTGGTGCTCAGATCGGCAATGATGTTTCCAAGGCGTAAGACTGAGCCCTCAGTCTCTTTTGATAGGGTAACGAAGCCTCTGACATTTTCAGTCAGACGAATGAACGCTCCACCTGCAATCGGGATACGATGGCCGATAAAAAGGTTCAAGTGGTCGCCTAATGACTCCAGGCTCTTCTCAATCAACGAATTGGAATTAACGGCTGCTTGTGCGGTCTGTAGTTGCGAGCGAATCTGAGCCGCGGCAGATTGAGATGCCGCTCTAGTTGCGTTTGCAAGCGACGTCTTGATCGCCTTCTCCCGCACCGCATTCGACTGCGCGACAATTGTTTCGCCTTGTTTCTCGGCCTGCTTGGTGGCGTTAAGCTTCTGTTGCTCATGATCTTCCCACGCGGCCGCTTCACGATCCGCCGACTCAGTTAGATCTTTTTCCCGCTCGGCAAATGCCTCTGCGATATCCTTTTCAACGGATTGCGCGGTTGCTACTTCTTCGGCAGCAAATGTCCGACGAATCTCTAGTTCTTTTTGCAGCGCATCAGAAATCGCCTTGTCGTGCGCCTCGT